>JAEEGL017126972.1_pt1 | contig 19234 bp, 13 predicted proteins | sample 9134231 | NCBI WGS metagenome assembly JAEEGL01 (sample SAMN16246548, study PRJNA631951) | gut metagenome | biome: gut microbiome; feature: rumen; material: fiber-attached | host: Bos | place: Iran: Karaj | collected 2018-10 | reverse complement strand
TGAGGGTGCACATGCCTAACAATAGGAGTTTCTACACAAAGACCATGTTCCTGACCGATGACCACAAGGCCATACGCCCCCTCTTTGAAGTGGAGCTGGGGAAAATTTGACGTTTGGGTGTCGCATTGACGAAGTCAGGAGTTGAGGGATTCCTGCACACCCACGACCGCAGGAAATACGGCAGGAACCTCTTCCTCTTCGCCCTGCTTTCAGAGTTGCCGTGGAACCTGGTGCATACAGGCACATGGCATTGCACCAGCCAGAACGTACTCTTCACCCTGCTGGCCGGCTACCTCGGCCTCTGTGCCATTGAGCGGTTCCGCAGGGATAGGCGCAAGCTGGCCCTGTCGCTCATAGGGCTGCTCGCACTGACCGTCCTGCTGAGGGCTGACTATGGGTGCAGCGGCTATGGATTCATACTGCTGCTTTACGTGCTGCGCCGCCAGCCACTGCTCCAGGCTGTCATCGGCAGTTGCGTGCTGGGCAGCCGCTGGATAGCGGGACTGGCCTTTATCCCCATCAATATGTACAACGGGCAGCGCGGCTTCATCCGAGGCCCCTTTGCCAAATACCTGTTTTATCTGTTCTATCCGCTCCACCTGTTTGTCATCTACTGGCTGCTACGTGCCAGATGATGAGTGATTTTGTGCTCACTTATTCGTACCTTTGACCTGCGGTCGAAGGCACTTCCGTTCGACAAAACCAAAATAAAACTTATTTTTTTTGGTTTTGTGCTCACTTATTCGTACCTTTGCACCTCTATATGAACTAAGGTAAAGAAGATTATGGGAAAAATCATAGCATTAGCAAACCAGAAAGGCGGCGTGGGCAAGACCACTACCACCATCAACCTGGCAGCCTCGCTGGCCACGCTGGAGAAGACGGTACTCGTGGTGGATGCCGACCCGCAGGCCAACGCCTCGAGCGGACTGGGAGTAGACATAAAAGAGGTGGACTGCTCCATCTACGAGTGTATCGTCGACAAGGCCGACGTGCGCGAAGCCATCTATACAACGGACATTGAGGGACTCGACATCATACCGAGCCACATCGACCTGGTGGGTGCAGAGATAGAGATGCTGAACCTGCCGAACCGCGAGAAGGTCATCAGCCAGCTGCTGGAGCCGCTGCGCGGTGAGTACGACTACATACTGATAGACTGCTCGCCGTCGTTAGGCCTCATTACGGTGAACGCGCTGACGGCAGCCGACTCGGTCATCATACCCGTGCAGTGTGAGTACTTCGCACTGGAGGGTATCTCCAAACTGCTGAACACCATCAAGATCATCAAGCAGAAGCTGAACCCAAGGTTGGAAATCGAGGGCTTCCTGCTGACGATGTACGACTCGCGCCTGCGTCTGGCCAACCAGATATACGACGAGGTGAAGCGCCACTTCCAGGAGCTGGTGTTCAAGACCGTCATCCAGCGTAACGTAAAACTCTCGGAGAGTCCGTCGCACGGCCTGCCCGTCATCTTGTACGATGCCGACTCCACGGGCAGCAAGAACCACCTGGCACTGGCGAAGGAGATTATAAACAAGAACGTTGAACATTGAACATTGAACATTGAACATTGAACATTGAACATTGAACGTTGAACATTGAACGTTGAACATTGAACATTGAAGAATGGCAGTTAAGAAGAAATATGCAACAAATGTGTTGGGACGCGGGCTGGACGACATCGGCAGCGGACGCGGACTGGACGCACTGATAGATACTACGGCAGAGGTGAAGACCGAAGGGTCGTCGAACCTCAACGAGGTGGAGCTGTCGCAGATAGACCCCAACCCCAACCAGCCGCGCCGTGAGTTCGACGAGGAGGCACTCAGCGAACTGGCCTCCAGCATCCGCGAGCTGGGCATCATCCAGCCCATCACGCTGCGCAAGATGGATGACGGACGGTACCAGATCATTGCCGGCGAGCGTCGCTGGCGTGCCTCACAGCTGGCCGGACTGACGACGGTACCGGCATATATCGTCACCGTCGAGGATCAGAACGCGATGGAGATGGCACTCGTGGAGAATATACAGCGCGAGGACCTGAACGCCATCGAGATAGCACTGGCCTACCAGCACCTGGCCGATGCCACGGGCATGACACAGGCCAAGATCAGCGAGCGTGTCGGCAAGAGCCGTGCCGCCGTCACCAACTACCTGCGACTGCTGAAGCTGCCCGCCCAGGTACAGATAGCACTGAAGAACCACGAGATAGACATGGGTCATGCACGTGCGCTGCTGGCCATCGACAGCCCGTCGCAGCAGGTCAAGGTGTTCAAGGCCGTCCAGCAGCAGCAGCTCTCCGTCCGCAAGGTGGAAGAGATGGTGCAGGCACTGAAGAGCGGCGAGGACATCAAGACCGCCAAGGGGCGCATCACGTCGAAGACGCAGCTGCCCGAGGAGTTCAACATCCTGCGCGACAGGCTGGCACAGTTCTTCCAGACGAAGGTCCAGATGACCTGCTCGCCGAAGGGCAAGGGCAAGATTACCATTGCCTTTGACGACGAGGAACAGTTGGAACGCATCATGAATGCCTTAGACGGAGCGAATGAATAGACTGATAGCCATAGTTATCATGCTTGTGGTAGCCTTGAAAGGCCACGCCCAGCAACAGGATTCCATGTTTGTAGCGATGGACTCCATCGCTGTGAGTGATGCCAAGGTGCTGGAGGGTGATACAGTGTCCGTCGTGACCAAGAAGCAATACAGGCAGAAGGTCAAGCGCGACTGGAACACGTGGAAGCCCAACCCACAGCGCGCACTATGGCTGGCATTGGTCGTTCCTGGGGCAGGACAGATCTACAACCGCAAATACTGGAAGCTGCCCATCATCTATGGCGGGTTCATGGGCTGTATCTATGCACTGACGTGGAACAATATGATGTACAAGGACTATTCGCAGGCCTACCTCGACATCATGGACGACGACCCTGGGACGGCATCGTACAATAAGTTCCTGCACCTGGGCCGGCAGATAACGCCGGGCAACGAGGATCGGTACAAGAAGCTGTTCAAGAGCCGTAAGGACAAGTACCGCCGCTGGCGCGACATGAGCTTCTTCGTCATGCTGGGTGTCTATGCCATATCGGTCATCGATGCCTACGTCGACGCCGAGCTGTCGGAGTTTGACATCTCGAAGGACCTGAGCCTGAAGGTGTCGCCCACAGTCATTCCCAACCACGGCGGCGGCAATCCCCTGCAGGCACAGTCGTTAGGACTGAGCTGCAGCCTGAACTTTTAGGAAAAAGTAAAAAGGTAAGAAAGTAAAAAAGAAGAACAAGTAATGAAGATAAAAGACGAACGCTACGGACTGGTTAGAAGGACGGTAAAATGGTTTTTGACTTTTTGCCTCTTAGCCTTTTTGCCTGCAACCGCAACAGCACAGATAGAGGTGGACGATGATGTCGTCACGGACGAAGACGAACTCATCATCACCGACCAAAGCGGCAACGAGGAGGTCATCGAGTTCCCGGAGGCCATGACCTACGACCTCGACTCGCTGCTGAACCTGTATATGTCGAAGACCTATCTCGACGAGCCGCAGGACTGTAACATGCGCGACATCAACCCCGTCTACAGCCGTGAGGAGTATATCGAACGGCTAAGTCGCATGCCGACCGTCATGGAGATGGCCTACAATGAGGTGGTGCAGAAGTTCATCGACCGCTACAGCGGACGGCTGCGCCACAGCATCAGCTACATGCTGGGAGCATCGAACTTCTACATGCCTATCTTCGAGCAGGCCCTGGAGATGTACCAGCTGCCGTTGGAGCTGAAGTACCTGCCCATCATCGAGTCGGCCCTCAACCCGAAGGCTGTCAGTCGTGTGGGAGCCACCGGCCTGTGGCAGTTCATGCTGGCCACCGGCAAACAGTACGGCCTGCAGGTCAACTCGCTGGTCGACGAGCGTCGCGACCCCGTCAAGTCGTCGGATGCCGCCGCCCGCTATCTGCGTGACCTGTATAAGATTTTCGGCGACTGGAACCTCGTCATTGCCGCCTATAACTGCGGGCCGGAGAACATCAACAAGGCCATACGCCGGGCCAACGCCACCAAGGGTAAGGGTAAGGAGGGTGATGCCGCCGTCCAGAACAAGGACTACTGGCACATTTACCCCTACCTGCCGCGTGAGACGCGTGGCTATGTGCCGGCCTTCATTGCCGCCAACTACATCATGACCTACTACTCGCTGCATAATATCTGTCCCATGACCACCCGCCTGCCGGCCAAGACCGACACCGTCATGGTCAGCCGCAAGGTACACCTGGAACAGGTAGCCGAGGTGATAGGCCTGAACATCGACCTGCTGCGTTCGCTGAACCCGCAGTACCGCCGCGACATCGTGCCGGGCAATACGGAGCCGTCACCCATCCGGCTGCCAATGACCGAGACTGGCCGCTTCATCGACCTGGCAGACTCCGTCTATAACTACAAGGCCAGCGAGCTGCTGACCAACCGCGCCGAGGTAGAGGTGAGGGACGACGTGCCGACCTACTACCACAAGAGCAAGCGCTACGCCCGTGGCAAGAAGGCCCGTGCCGGCAAGCGCACCAAAGCCACAAAGCGTCGCACCAAAGCCACAAGGCGTAGCACGACCGCCAAGCGGAAGTCGAGAAGGAGAAGGTAACGAGGCGTTAGGATACGATAGATTTACAGGGAGAAAAAGCACTATTAAGATGTAGACAGACAAAGAAAAAGGGAGGTAAGACTATGGACGAGGACATGATGCGCGAAGCCGCCGACGAGAAACTGATTAACGACGCGTTCCAACAGCTGTTAGACAGCTACCGACAGTCACGCCACCGCAAGAAGGTGGACATCATCACCAAGGCATTCAACTTTGCCAAACAGGCACACAAAGGCGTGCGCCGACTGTCTGGCGAGCCATACATCATGCACCCCATCGCCGTCGCCCAGATAGCCTGCCAGGAGGTGGGACTGGGGTCGACGAGTATCAGTGCCGCCCTGCTACACGACGTGGTGGAGGACACCGACTACACGACGGAGGACATCGAGAACATCTTCGGTCCGAAGATAGCACAGATTGTCGACGGACTGACAAAGATCAGTGGCGGCATCTTCGGCGAGCAGGCATCGGCGCAGGCCGAGAACTTCAAGAAGCTGCTGCTCACCATGAGCGACGACATCCGCGTCATCCTTATCAAGATATGCGACCGTCTGCACAACATGCGCACCCTGGAGTCGCAGCCTGCCAACAAGCAGTACAAGATAGCCGGCGAGACACTCTACATCTATGCACCACTGGCTAATCGCCTGGGCTTGAACAAAATCAAGTCGGAATTGGAGAACCTCTCCTTCCAGTACGAGCACCCCGAAGAGTATGCCAGCATCAAGTCGAAGCTGGCATCGACGGAGGCCAAGCGTCATGAGCTGTTCGACGAGTTTATCGTACCTATTGAGATAGAGCTGCAGAAGATGGGGCTCCACTACGAAATCAAGGAGCGTGTCAAGACACCATTCTCTATATGGACCAAGATGCAGAACAAGCACGTGACGTTCGACGAGATCTATGACATCCTGGCCGTCCGTATCATCTTCACACCCAACAAGCGTGAGGAGGAAATCAACGAGTGCTTCAACATCTACGTTGCTATATCGAAAATCTACAAGAGCCACCCCGACCGGCTGCGCGACTGGCTCTCCCATCCCAAGGCCAACGGCTACCAGGCACTGCACGTCACGCTGATGTCGCAGCAGGGACGATGGATAGAGGTTCAGATACGCTCCGACCGCATGGACGAGGTGGCAGAGCAGGGATTTGCCGCCCACTGGAAATACAAGGACGGAGTGGAGGAGGAGTACACCGAGGACGAGACGGAGCTGAACGACTGGCTGCGCACCATCAAGGAGATACTGGACGACCCACAGCCTGACGCCATGGACTTCCTCGACGCCATTAAGCTGAACCTCTTTGCCAGCGAGATCTTCGTCTTCACGCCTAAGGGTGAGATCAAGACCATGCCCACAGGCTGTACGGCACTCGACTTCGCCTTCTCGATACACACCTTCCTCGGCTCACATTGTATAGGTGCCAAGGTGAATCACAAGCTGGTGCCGCTGAGCCATAAGCTGCAAAGCGGTGACCAGGTGGAGATTCTGACCTCCAACTCACAACACGTGCAGCCCTCGTGGATCAATTTCGTCAGTACAGCCAAGGCCAAGGGCAAGATACAGGCTATCCTGCGCCGTGGCCAGCGTGAGCTGCAGAAGCGGGGCGAGGAAAGCATCGCTGAATTCCTGAAAAAGAATAACATCGAGCAGACACCTGCCGTTATCGACCAGCTGGCCGAGTACCATGAGTCGCGCTCCCGTGAGGCGTTCATCGAGTCGGTGGGTGATAAGACAATCCTTTTGGGCGAGAAGGATGTCGACGAGCTGATGGGACGTAACGCCAGTCAGAAGGGCTGGCGCAAGCTGGTGCCGTTCTTAGGCCGTGGCAAGCAGCAGAAGAAAGGCGGCGACGAGCAGCAGGAACTGTTTGTCGTGCCGGAGAACTTCAACCGCAAGAAGCCCATCTACATCACCGAGGAGAACATCAACCAGTTTAAGTTCAAGCGCTGCTGTCACCCCATTCCCGGCGATGACGCCCTGGGATTCATCGACGGCAAGCACCAGATAGAGATCCACAAGCGCGACTGTCCCGTAGCTGCCAAGCTGAAGGCCAGCTTCGGCAACCGCATCCTCGATGCCAAGTGGGACATGCACAAGAAGATGTTCTTCGATGCCACTATCCGTATACAGGGCATCGACCGTATGGGTATGCTGCTTGACCTGTCGCGTGTCATCTCGTCGCAGATGAATGTCAACATCCACCGGTTGACCATCGATTCCGAAGACGGCGTGTTCGACGGCACCATCGAGCTGCGTGTCCACGACCGTGAGAACGTCAAGGAAATCATGCAACAGCTGAAAGCCATCGACGGACTGCAGGACATCACGCAGATCATGTAGCGGCAATGACATTGTCACGTTACATCGACATATCGACATATCGACATATCGAAACATCGAAACATCGAAACATAAGAAAACAAACTACAAACAACATGAAAAAACTCATCTGCATCATCTGCGCCCTCAGTGCCATGCTGACACTACAGGCCAAAGACAAGTACGACAACCCCGACACACTGGTGGTGGCTCGTGATGGAACGGGACAGTTCCGCAACGTAGCAGAAGCCATCGAGGTATGCCGTGCATTCATGGACTACCACAAGGTCATCTTCGTCAAGAAAGGAACCTACAAGGAGAAGCTCGTCATGCCGCAGTGGCTCACCAACATCGAGATCTGCGGTGAGGACCGCGACCTGACCGTCATCACATGGGACGACCACGCCAACATCGTGCTGCCATCCATTGGCAAGGGCATGGGAACCTTCCGTACCTACACGTTCAAGATACAGGGCAGCAGCATCACGCTGAAGAACATCACCATCGAGAACAACTCCGCTCGCTTGGGCCAGGCCGTGGCACTGCATACCGAGGGCGACCGGCTGACGTTCATCAACTGTCGTTTCCTGGGACATCAGGACACCATATACACAGGTAACGCCAAGTCGCGCATGTTCTTCAAAGACTGCTACATCGAAGGCACGACGGACTTCATCTTCGGTCCCTCGACGGCATGGTTTGAGGGTTGCCAGATTTTCTGCAAGGCCAATTCATACATCACCGCAGCCTCTACGCCGGCAGACATCGCCTACGGTTACATCTTCAACAACTGCACCATCACCTGCGACAAGAACGTCGACAAGGTCTATCTCGGCCGTCCGTGGCGTGACTACGGCTACACGCTGTTCATGAACTGCGAGCTGCCCAAGCAGATTCGTCCGGAGGGCTGGCACCACTGGCGCGAGGAAGCCAAGCAGACAGCACGCTACCTGGAATACAACAACCGAGGTGAAGGTGCTGCAACAGAACAACGCGTCGCCTGGAGCTGCCAGCTCACCAAGAAGGAGGCCAAGGCTATCACGATGGATGCTGTGTTCAGCATCAACGACACGTGGAAGCCGGAGTAGGCCACTCCCTTACGACAACGACAAACTATTTAAAGATGAGACAAACACTTCTATTACTATCGACCTTGTTGCTGACCGGTACGGCGGCAACGGCACAACAGCGGCAGAAAGAGACGCTGAACTTCGGATGGGAGTTCAGCCGTGACTCGCTGTTCAGCAGCAAACAGATGATCGACGTGCCCCACGACTTCCAGATAGAACAGCCGTGGATACCACCCACCGCCGACGAGAAGGCCGACAACAGCGACGCTGCTGCCAACATCAAGTCGCGCCTGTCAGCCCGTGGCTTCAAGGAGATGGGTACGGGCTGGTATCGTAAGACCATCACCCCGGACGCAGCCATGAAGGGCAAGCGCGTACTGCTCGACTTCGAGGGCATCATGCTTGTGGGCGATGTCTACTTCAACGGCAAGCGTGTCGGCGGCACCGACTACGGCTATGTCGGCTTTGAGATTGACATCACCAACCAGCTGCGCTACGGACAACCCAATGAGATCAGGGTGAAGGCACAGACTATGAACGAGAAAGCCTCGCGATGGTATACGGGCGGCGGACTGTTCCGAAATGTCAGCCTCGTCACCACACCGGCCGACCTCTACTTCGGCCGCCATCCGCTATACATCACCACACGTGACAACCGCTACGTGCAGCTCTCTGCTGAATACACCAACCGTACACGTATGAAGGAGACGCGCATGAAGGTGACCATCTACGACCCTGACGGCAACGCCGTGGCAGAGACGACAGCCAGGAAAGGCCGTAACCCGCAGACACGTACGCTGGAGATGCAGACCGACGAGATGGAGATTAAGAATCCGCAGCTATGGGACACGGAGTCGCCAAAGCTTTATAAGGTTGTGGCGCAACTGCTGAAGGACGACGGCACCGTAGCCGACCAGGTGGAGGACGAGTTCGGCATCCGCACCATTGAGATAGGCCCCTCGTTCGGACTAAAGCTCAACGGCAAGAAGGTGCTGCTGAAGGGCTACGCCAACCACCACACCTTGGGAGCACTGGGTGCTGCCGCCTATCCGCGTGCCATCGAGAAGCGGCTGCAGCTGATGAAGGACTTCGGACTCAACCACATCCGCACGTCGCACAACCCCTACAGCCGCGACTTCATCAAGTTGTGCGACAAGTACGGTATCCTGGTGGTCGACGAGCTGTACGACAAGTGGACCCGCCAGCATACCGGCAGCCGAGTGCCGTTCATGAACCATTTCGCCAGCGACATCACCGAGTGGGTCAAGCGCGACCGCAACTCACCGTCCGTCGTGCTATGGAGCCTGGGCAACGAGCTGCAGCAAGACCCCAACCAGCCGTTCAACGACTTCGGTGTGACGTGCTTCAAGATGATGAAGCCCGTGCTGCAACGATACGACTCGACGCGACTGGTCACCGTGGCCATGCACCCCCGCTATCGCAACTGGCAGACCGACTCGCTGCCCTGCGACCTGGCCATGCTGACCGACGTACAGGCATATAATTATAGGTATATGTACTTCCCCGGCGACGGACGCCGCTTCCCCTGGATGACGTTCTACCAGAGCGAGGCGTCGACGCAGGCTATGGGTCAGAACTTCTTCGAGATGGATCTCGACAAGGTCATCGGACTGGCCTACTGGGGTGCCATCGACTATCTCGGCGAGAGCATGGGATGGCCGCAGAAGGGATGGGCGCAGGGTGTGTTCTACATCGACCTCATGCCCAAGCCAAAGGCATACTACATGCGGTCGTTCTTCAAACCCGAAGAGCCACTCGTTCACATCGGCATCTTAGAGAGTGAGAATGCAGAGATGTGGAACGGCGTGAAGATGGGCAACGACCGCATGACGGAGCTGTGGAACCGTCCTGACGGCAGCAAGGCCAACATCTACATCTATACCAATTGCGACGAGGTAGAGCTGCTGCTCAACGGCAAGAGCCTGGGTCGCAAGCCTAACCCCACTGGTGCCAAGCTGCGCAACCAACTACGATGGGGCGAGATAGACTATAAGAAAGGAAAACTGGAGGCTGTGGGCTACAAGAATGGCAAGGCCGTTGCCCGACATGCCTTGGAGACTGCCGGCAAGCCAGTAAAACTACTCATCGAACCCGACAACAGCAACTGGCAGGCCGACGGACAGGACCTTCAGCACATCCGTGTAACAGCCGTTGACGGCAAGGGCCGTCGCTGTCTGACCTATCAGGACGAGCTACAGTTCTCCGTAGAGGGCGACGCCCGTATCGTGGCAGTCACCAATGGCGACATCACCAGCGATGAGCTGAACGTCACCGACCACCGCCAGCTGTGGCAAGGACAGGCCATGGTCATCCTGCGTGCCGGACAGCAGCCGTCGAAGATCACTCTCAAGACGGCCAGCGGCACCTTCAAGCCCATCATCACTAAACTGGAAACAAAATAACCTACCCAAGATATGAAACGAATACTTATCCTTTGCCTCGTATGCTGCAACATTGTTGCAGCCACCGCCCAAGAGGACATTCTGCAGGCAGCCCGCAAGACCAACGACTACTTCATGGCGCGCTACAGCGACCCCACCGTTCCCACCAACGTCAAGAAGGTACGCCCCTCGTCGCTGTGGACACGTGCCGTCTACTATGAGGGACTGATGGCCCTCAACGCCGTCGACCCGCAGCAGCGTTACATCGACTATGCCCTGCAGTGGGCCAATTTCCACAAATGGACGCCACGCAACGGTGTGAATACCTGCGATGCCGACGACCAGTGCTGCGCACAGACATACATCGAGCTGCTGCCGTATACAAACAAGGACTACCGCGAGCTGCTCGGCAACGTCATAGCCAACCTGGACCACCAGATGGCGACACCCAACACCAAGAAGCAGACCAGCACGCCCAAGGCCAAGACAGCGGTCAACTCGCTGTATGGATGGTGGACGTGGATTGACGCCATCCAGATGGCCATGCCCGTCTATATGCAGACCGCCAAGCTGACGGGTGAGCAGAAATACCGCGACCACGCCATGCAGATGTACCGCTGGTCGCGCAACGAGTGTGGCGGCGGACTGTTCAATACCAAGGAAGGACTGTGGTGGCGCGATGCCGATTTTGTTCCACCCTATCAGGAGAAGGACGGCAAGAACTGCTACTGGAGCCGTGGCAACGGCTGGGTGTATGCCGCCTTGGTGCGCTGCATGAACCAGCTGTCGCCGAAGAGCAAGGAATACAAGGAACTGAAGAAGGACTTCCTGCTCATGTCGCAGGGACTGCTGAAGTGCCAGCACGACGACGGCTTCTGGCACGCCAGCCTCGTCAGCGACGCCGTCTATCCCACACCTGAGATGACGGGCACGGCACTCTTCCTCTACGGCATGTCGTGGGGCATCCGCAACGGACTGCTCAAGGAGAAGGACTACCGTCCAGCCTGCGACCGTGCCTGGCAAGCGCTGAAGAGCTGTCTCCACAAGGACGGCTTCCTCGGATGGAACCAAGGCACTGGCAAGGACCCGTCGGCTGGTCAGCCCGTCACCTTCGACTCGATGCCCGACTTCGAGGACTACGGTACCGGCTGCTATCTGCTGGGACTGTCGGAGTACTATCAATTAATAAAGGTAAAAAACTGATAAGGTAAATAGTAAACCACTTGACACACCTATGAGAACAACAATGAAAACGAAGTGTTGGAAGGGGCTATTCCTTTTACACTTCTGCCTTTTTACCTTCTTTCCTCTGTCTGCCCAGCAATGGCCTACACCTCGCCCTGAGGCCAAGGCCGGCACACGCTGGTGGTGGCTCGGCTCGGCCGTCGACAAGGAGAACCTGGAGTGGAGCCTCTCGGAGTATGCCCGCACAGGCATCGGTGCCGTGGAAATCACACCGCTCTATGGTGTGCAGGGCAACGACAAGAACAACATCTCTTTCCTTACGACGCAATGGATGCAGGCACTCAAGACCGTTGAGGACATAGCTAGGGAGAAAGGCATCGAGGTCGATATGAACTGTGGCACGGGATGGCCTTTCGGCGGTCCGCTGGTGCCGCTGGAAGAAGCCGCTTGCAAGGCCATCTTCAAGGAGTCAGTGGTAGACGGTTCCCCCGTCTACTCTGTAGAGGTGGGTCGCACCAAGCAGAAGGTGAAGCGCGCCGCCCCTGGCGGTGAAGGCTTTGTCATCGACCACTTCGACCGTCAGGCCGTTCGCCACTACCTCGACCGCTTTGAGAAGGCTTTCAAGGAGTCGGGCGTTCCCTATCCTCACACGTTCTTCAACGACTCCTACGAGGTGTACAAGGCCAACTGGACGCCCACGCTCTTCGACGAGTTCCAGAAGCGGCGCGGCTACGACCTGCGCCAGAAGCTGCCGGAGCTGTTAGGCGTGGTGGACGACGGCAACCAGGTGCTCAGCGACTACCGTGAGACGCTTTCCGACCTGCTGCTTGAGAACTTTACGCAGCAATGGGTCGACTGGGCGCACAGCCACGGTGTAAAGGTACGCAATCAGGCCCACGGCTCACCTGCCAACCTGCTGGACCTGTATGCTGCCGTCGACATCCCTGAGATTGAGGGCTTTGGCCTCTCCGACTTCGGCATCAAGGGACTGCGCACCGACCCCGGCATGACACGCAAGAACTTCAGCGACGTGTCGATGCTGAAGTACGCTCCGTCGGCAGCCCATGTCACAGGCAAGCCGCTGACCAGCAGCGAGACATTCACGTGGCTGACGGAGCACTTCCGCACGTCGCTGTCGCAGATGAAGCCCGACCTCGACCTGATGTTCAGCTGTGGTGTCAACCACGTCTACTTCCACGGCTCGTGCTACACACCGAAGAACGATCCGTGGCCCGGCTGGAAGTTCTATGCCTCCGTGGACATGAGTCCCACCAACAGCATCTGGCGCGACGCACCTTATCTGATGCAATATATAGAAAGGTGCCAGAGCTTCCTCCAGTGGGGACAGCCCGACAACGACTTCCTGGTGTACCTGCCCGTTCGTGACATGTGGCGGCAGCGCGGCCCGCGTAACGACGATGCCAAAAACGCCAGCAAGAACCGCCGTGGCGGCGAGGACCTGCTGATGCAGTTCGACATACACACCATGGACGAGAAGGCCCCGCAGTTCATCCGTAGCATCCTGAAGATCGACAGCCTCGGCTACGACTGCGACTACATCAGCGACCGCCAGCTGCAGAAGGTACGCATCGACGGCAGACAGCTCGTCACCGAGGGTGGTACGCGCTATCGTGCGCTCATCATCCCCACGGGTACCACCATCGACAGCCGCCTGCAGGCACTCATCGACCGCCTGCGCCCCTTCGTCATCCGTGGCGAGGACGCCGCCCTGATGGCACACTTCGCACAGGCTGAACCCATGCGTACGCAGTTAGGCCTGCGTGCCATCCGTCGCACGAACGACACGGGTTACCACTACTTCATCGCCAACCTGACGCCTCGCGACATCGAGGCCGACGTGGCACTCGCCATCCCGTTCGGCGGCGCCACCTTCTTCAATCCGCTGAACGGCGACATCACTCCGGCCTCCGTGCTCGACGGCAAGCTGCACCTCGCCCTCCGCTCCGGCGAGAGCATCATCGTGCAGACCTCAGCACAGCCTGCCCAGTCTGTTGCGCAGCCCCTGTCTTCCGCGCAGCCTGTCCCGTCTGTTGCGTTGCCAACGCAACAAACGGAACGCACCGTCGCCCTCGACGGTCCCTGGAAGCTGTCGTTCACCGAAGAGGCTCCCCGAGTGGGCCGTAGCTACACGCTGAAGCAGCTGCAGACCTGGGAGACGCTGGGCGACTCAGCCGCCGTCACCATGGGTACGGGCATCTATACCACCCGCGTAAAGCTGTCGAAGAAAGACCTGTCCTCCGCCAAGTCCTGCACCATCGACCTCGGCGACGTCCGTGAGTCGGCGCGTGTCTACATCAACGGCCAGTTCATCGGCTGTGCATGGTCGGTACCCTTCGTGCTGGACTGCAGGAACACCCTGAAGGCTGGCAACAACGACATACGCATCGAGGTGACCAACCTGCCCGCCAACCGCATCAGCGACCTGGACCGCCGTGGCGTGAAGTGGCGCAAGATGAACGAGATCAACGTGGTGGACATCAACTACAAGAAGACCACCTACGAGAGCTGGGTTCCTGTGAAGAGCGGCCTCAACTCACCCGTACGCCTCATCCTAAAGCAGCACATCGCAAATAAGTAAATCACAAATATCAAAATGTCAACACTAACAATTTGTATCGTTGTGGCTTTCGTCATCGGCTATATGTGCATAGCCCTCGAAAGCCTGACACGTGTCAACAAAGCCGCCATAGCCCTGCTGATGTGTGTCGTCTGCTGGACACTGCTCATGCTGTCGCCAGCAAGCTTTTATCCCCAGATAGCCGAAGGCTCTGTCGTCCATCACATCGCCGAGGTCATTGAGCACCACTTAGGTGATGCTGCCGGTACGCTGTTCTTCCTGATGGGAGCCATGACTATCGTCGAGATTGTCGACAGCAACGGTGGCTTCAACTTCGTACGTGATGCCATCAAGACACGCTCCAAGCGCAAGCTGCTGTGGCGCGTGGCCTTCATGACGTTCTTCCTGTCGGCCATCCTCGACAACCTGACAACCAGCATCGTGATGATCATGGTGCTGCGCAAACTGGTGCAAAGCCGTGGCGACCGCATGATCTATGCCGCACTGGTCATCATCTCTGCCAACAGCGGCGGTGCCTTCTCGCCCATCGGCGACGTCACCACCATCATGCTGTGGATCAAGGGCGTCATCACCACACAGGGCGTCATCACCGAGATATTCATCCCGTCGCTCGTCTCGATGCTCATCCCTGCCCTCATCCTCAGCCTGCACCTTGAAGGGAAATTCGACAAGGAGCAGAACCTGCCGAAGGCCGACGTCAGCCAGTTTACCAAGCTGCAGCGCGACATCATCTTCTGGCTCGGCGTGGGCGGCCTTGTCTTCGTGCCTGTCTTCAAGACGCTGACCCACCTGCCGCCGTTCATGGGCATCCTGCTCGTGCTGGGCATCCTGTGGACTACCACGGAGATCTTCCACTACAACACCTCCGAGGACGACACGATGGCCAAGCGCGTCAGTGACATCATGACCAAGATAGACCTCTCGACCATCATGTTCTTCCTCGGCATCCTGATGGCTGTCGCCGTGCTGCAGGAGGTAGGTGTGCTGACCTTGCTGGGCGAGGGACTCAACGAAACCTTCTCCGGCAACTACTACGTCATCAACGGTATCATCGGAGTACTATCCTCCATCGTCGACAACGTGCCGCTCGTAGCAGGCTGTATGGGTATGTATCCCGTGGCAGCCGATGGAGCCATGGCCGTCGACGGCATCTTCTGGCAGCTGCTGGCCTACTGTGCCGGTGTAGGCGGCTCGATGCTTATCATCGGCTCTGCAGCCGGTGTGGTGGTCATGGGCTTGGAGAAAATCACCTTCGGCTGGTACATGAAGAAGATTACGTGGATTGTCTTTGTCGGCTATCTGTCGGGCATTCTCGTCTACTGGGTAGAGCGCATGCTGTTCTTCTGACCTGACACGCGGCAAGCATAAGAAGGGGGACTGTCTTTTCTGAGACAGTCCCCCTTCTTATATGGTTTTACGAATGCTTACTCGTAATGTGTGTCGAGGTAGGTGACGTGGGTGACGAGGTACTCCTCGATACCATGCTTGCCGTCGGCACCACCGATACCACTCTTCTTCACGCCGGCGTGGAAGCCCTGCATGGCCTCGAAGTGCTCGCGGTTGATATAGGTCTCGCCGAACTCCAGCTCACGGGCCACACGGGTGGCGGTGTCGATGTCCTTGGTGAACACGCTCGATGCCAGACCGTACTCGCAGTCGTTGGCCCAGGTGATGGCCTGGTCGATGGTGTCGAACTCAACCAGCGGAATCACGGGGCCGAAGGTCTCCTCGTGGATGATATCCATGTCCTGGCGGCAGTCGTCGAGCACGGTGGCGGCATAGAAGTAGCCCTTGTCGCCTACACGGTGGCCGCCGCAGAGCAGTTTGGCTCCCTGCTTGATGGCCCGCTCCACCTTCTCGGTAACGCTCTCCAGGGCACGGGCCTCCACCAGCGGACCCATATCGACGGTATGGTCCTTGCAGACGTCGCCCACCGTCACAGCCTTCATCTTCTCAACCAGTATCTTGGTGAACTCAGCCTTGACGTCCTTCTGTACATAGACGCGCTCGGCATTGTTGCAGATCTGGCCGTTGTTGCCGATGCGGCTGTCGACGATCCACTGAGCAGCCTTCTCCAAGTCGGCATCCTTACAAACGATGGCAGGAGCCTTGCCGCCCAGCTCCAGGCTGACCTTGGTGATGTTCTTCGAGGCAGCTGCCATGATGCTCTCGCCAGCGCCGACACTACCCGTCACGCTGACGATGTCAATCTTCGGCGAGCCGGCCATCTCATTACCGATGACGCTGCCCTTACCCGTTACGATGTTGATGACACCCTTCGGCAGTCCTACCTTGTCGACAACCTCACCAAACACGGTGCAGTTCTCAGGCGTCAGCTGCGAGGGCTTGATGACGATGGTACAGCCGGCGATGAGCGCAGCACCGGCCTTACGGGCAATGAGGAAGAACGGGAAGTTCCACGGCAGGATGCCGGCCACGACGCCGATGGGTTTCTTCGTCAGGAAGATGGTCTCGTTGGGACGGTCCGAGGGAATAATCTCGCCCTCGATGTGGCGGGCGAACGATGCCATGTAGTCGAAGTACTCGGCAGTGACATCCACCTCGATGGTAGCCCACGTGAGGGTCTTGCCCTGCTCGCGCATAATGATGTCGATGAACTCCTCGCGGCGCTCACGGATGCCGTTGGCCAGCTTCTTCAGCCAGGCGGCACGCTCGATGGCCGGCGTCTTGCCCCAGGCCTTCTGGGCTGCACGGGCAGCGTCGAGCGCACGGTTCACGTCCTCGATGGTGCCGTTGGGCTGGCGCGAGATGACCTCCTCGGTCGACGGGTTCAACACATCAATCCACTGGCCGTCTGATGCTTCGCAGAACTGGCCGTCAATGTACATTTTCAGGTTCTTCATACGTGTATTGTTTTAGTAGTTGAAAGGATTAAAATTGCAATTTGACCACAAAGATACACTATTCTTTTCAAACCACCAAATTTTTTTGATTCTTTGACAGAAACTTTACACTTATATGCGGATTTTTTATTAACTTTGCACAAAATTATCTAAACTACAAGTATTATGTTCGACAAAGAGAGAGGACTTTACATTGCCCACTGCGCCAACGGAGCGCTGAGTATTACAGGAAAGATGGCCAACCGCCACGGACTTATTGCCGGTGCGACAGGTACGGGTAAGACGGTGACGCTGCAGGTGATGGCCGAGACGTTCTGCCAGGCAGGTGTGCCCTGCTTCATGGCCGATATGAAGGGCGACCTGAGCGGTATCTCGCAGACGGGTAAGCTAAGCGGCTTCATCGAGAAGCGACTGCCGGAGTTTGGCATCGAGAATCCTGAGTTCCAGAGTTGCCCTGTGCGCTTTTTCGACGTGTTCGGCGAGCAGGGACACCCCATGCGTGCCACCATCTCGCAGATGGGTCCGCAGCTGCTGTCACGACTGATGCAGCTGAACGAGACACAGGACGGTGTGCTGAACATCGTGTTCCGCATTGCCGACGAGCGCGGGCTGCTGCTCATCGATCTGAAGGACCTGCGGTCGATGCTCGACTGGGTGTCGAAGCACGCCAAGGAGTACACTACGAAGTACGGCAACATCTCCGTACAGACTATCGGTGCCATCCAGCGTGCCTTGTTGCAGTTGGAGAGCCAGGGTGCCGACAAGTTCTTCGGTGAGCCGTCGTTCGACATCTACGACCTGATGCAGACAGAACAGGGCAAGGGCGTGATGAACGTGCTGGCTGCCGACAAGCTGATGCTGCAGCCGAAGCTGTACTCCACGTTCCTGCTGTGGCTGTTGAGCGAACTGTATTCCACCCTGCCGGAAGTAGGTGACCTGCCGCTGCCCAAGCTCGTGTTCTTCTTCGACGAGGCACACATGCTGTTCACTGACACCAGCAAGGCTCTGCTCGATAAGATTGAGCAGGTCATCCGCCTGATTCGCTCGAAGGGCGTGGGTATCTACTTCATCACACAGAGTCCGACGGACATCCCTGAGAACATTCTGGGCCAGTTGGGCAACCGTGTGCAGCATGCCCTCCGTGCCTACACGCCGAAAGACCAGAAAGCCGTGAAGACCGCCGCCGACACCTTCCGCGCCAATCCGGCCTTCAAGACCGACGAGGCCATTATGAACCTTGAGACTGGCGAGGCCCTGGTGTCGCTGCTCGACGAGAAGGGTGCTCCCACCGTGGTGGAGCGTGCCAAGATCCTGTTCCCGCTGTCGCAGATCGGTGCCGTGACGGAAGGACAGCGGCTGGACATCATCAAGCAGTCGCGCATCTACGGCAAGTACGACACACCCGTCGACCGCGAGAGTGCCTTCGAGGTGCTGATGGCCGAGGCCGAGCAGCAGCTGGCTATCCAGGAAGAGGAGAAGGCTGTGGCAGAAAGCGAGAAGTCTGGGAAGGCTGCCAAGGAAGAGAAGAAGAAGCCCGGCATGATGGCTAAGGTGGCGAAGGCTGTCATGACGGCTATCACCTCGACGCTGGCTGCCGTGTTAGGCGCCTGGGTCAGCGAGAAAGTCAGCGGCAAGCAGTCGAAGTCGCGCACGTCGGCCAAGGAGCGCGTGGTGAAGAATGCCACCAGTGCCGCCACGCGTACCATCACCAAGGAACTGACGCGCGACATCTTGGGTAACCTCGTGAAGTAAGCTAAGATACCTTCTGAAAACATTGCACAAATCAGTCAATCTGTGCACAAATTGGCTGATTTTGTGCATTTTTTTTGGCTGAGTGCGCAAAAAGCAGTACCTTTGCAGCGTTTTTTACAAAACGCCGCAATTTTAGGATACACATTATTATATATAATAAGATTATATGGCATTAAAAATTGTAGTACTTGCCAAGCAGGTACCCGACACAAGAAACGTCGGGAAGGATGCTATGACCGCAGAAGGCACCGTGAATCGTGCCGCTCTTCCCGCCATCTTCAATCCAGAAGATTTGAACGCCCTGGAGCAGGCCCTTCGACTGAAGGAGCAGAACCCAGGCTCTACAGTAGGAATCCTCACGATGGGTCCTCCACGTGCTGGTGAGATTATCCGTCAGGGACTTTATCGTGG
>JAEEGL013575624.1_pt1 | contig 19236 bp, 19 predicted proteins | sample 9134231 | NCBI WGS metagenome assembly JAEEGL01 (sample SAMN16246548, study PRJNA631951) | gut metagenome | biome: gut microbiome; feature: rumen; material: fiber-attached | host: Bos | place: Iran: Karaj | collected 2018-10 | reverse complement strand
TACATGACGCCAAGCAGAAACTGGGCCTCGCCGTAGTCCTGTTCCGCGGCCCTGGTTAGCCACGCCAGCGCCTTGGCGACGTCCCGCGGGCCCCCGATGCCTTCGAGGAGCCTCCGGCCGACCTCGCACTGCGCTCTGGCGTAGCCCTGCTCCGCCGACTTGGCAAGCCATTCTGCGCCCTTGGCCGGATCTTTCGGGATGCTCATGCCGTAGACGAGCATGATCCCGAGGTCGCACTGCCCCTCGGCATTGCCCTGCTCCGCCGCCTTGACAAGCCATTCCGCGCCCTTGGCCTGGTCACGGGCAATGCCCTCGCCGTTGACGAGCATCAGGCCGAGCATATGCTGGGCGTCGGAGTTTCCCTGTTCGGCCGCCTTGGCAAGCCATTCCGCCCCCTTGGCCAAGTCACGGGCAATGCCGTCGCCGCTGACGAGCATCAGGCCGAGCGTATACTGGGCATCGGCATCGCCCTGTTCGGCTGCCTTGGCAAGCCATTCCGCGCCCTTGGCCGGATCTTTCGGGATGCCCATGCCGTCGCATAACGCCCAGCCCAGAAGGGTCTGGGCTTCGGCAAATCCCTGCTCCGCGGCCTTGGCAAGCCATTCTGCGCCCTTGGCCTGGTTCTGCGGAATGCCCTTCCCGCTGATGAACATCTTGCCGATCTCGGTCTGCGCGGCCGCGTCGCCGGCAAGAGCCTTGCGCTCCATGGCGGCAAACTCGGCCGTCTTCCACGGCGCGTCCTGCCTGGCATCCGGCCCGTCCTCCGCCGTGCCGAAAACGCCAGCCGCATAGAGGCCGGCCGTGCCCAGCACCGCGCAGCAGGCGAGCGCGGCAGCCCACGCCTTCCACCGGCCAGACGCCAGCCTGCCCGCCGGCGGCGCATCTGCGCCGCCTTCGCGCGTCAGCTCCGGCCGCAGGGCCTTCTCCAGCTTCTCGAAGAAGTTGCCGTCGTCCCGGTGCATGGTCTGCGTGTCGCAGAGCATGAGCTCGAACGCGCCGTGCGCCTCGCAACCGTCCAGCACGACGCACACGATGTGCTTCCGCTTCCCGATGGCGCAGGTTATTTCCTTCGAGATGTACGGCGAACGCAGGGAGTGCCTGGACATGAAGAGCAGCACGCATTCCGCGGAGGCGATTTTCGTCGCCAGCACCTCGTACCACCGCGTTCCCGGCTCTATGCCCTCGTCGTACCATATCCTGAAGCCCCGCTTGCGAAGGCGGGCAATGCACGAGAACACCGCTTCCTTGTCGCTGTGCGCATAGCTGACGAAAATGCAGGGCTCGCTTCCATCATAGGCTTTGAACGGCTTTTCCATGGCGTGGGTTCCTCATGGCGCCGGCACTGGCAGGGACCGCTTCGCGCAGCCCGCCGGCCCCGGTTCAAAGGCAAAGCAAATTCCTGGCAGGAGGCTAGCGTACCCCTCGGCGCATGTCTAGAGTCTACCTCCGCCCCTGCGATCCTCTGCGTCCCGAGCGCTTCCCCTGCCCGCGCAGGGCCAGCGCCTTTGCCGGGCCGCGGTGCAGGGCGGCCGGGGCTGCGCTCGCCGCGATGCCGGCGACCCTTCCCGGCATGCCCATGCCGGCACGGACACAGAAAGACCGTTCCCCAGGCTGCAGGGACAGGAGCCTGGCATGCGGTCCTGCGCTTCCTGCGCCTGCGGCTCTGCCCCTGGCACGCGCTTCCCGGCAAATCCTGGAAGGCCAGAGAGAAGGGCAAGGGCAGGCCAGCGGAAAGGCAAGCGGAAAGACCGGGAGGCAGGCCAGCGCGAAGGCACGGGAAAAGCCGGGGAGAGGAGCCTTGCGCCCTGCCTTCGGGAAGCAGGCATGGGGGAAACCGGGCATGGGTCCGCTTGCGGGCTTCAGCCCTGCCCCCGGCGCTCCTGTGCCTGAAGCATGCAGGCAGAAGGCCGCAAGGCCGCGACGAGGAGGCGGCCCTGCACAAGGGGCGCGCCATGCCCTTCACAGCCTCGCTCTGCCCTGCCAGGGGGCGGAGGCCGGCAAGAGAGCGGCATGGCAGGAGCTGGCCTTCGCCAGAGGGAAGAACGGCGCCGGCAGGGCCGAGCCGGACGCCGGCATCCCGCGAAGCGCGCGGAGCGGGACGGAGAGCGGAGAGCGGGACGGAGAGCGGAGAGCGGGCAAGGCGCAGGGGCGCCGGAACGGCTTTGCGCCGGCTCTGCCCAGCCTGCAGACCAGCCAGGCCGGCCTGCGCCCTGCGGCGCACACGCGCCTGCAGAAAAGGCGCTATTCGTCCCTGTCTTCGGGGATGTAGGGAATAAGCTTCTTTTTCAGCGCTATTTCCTGCAGCTCGCGCGGAAGCGTCCTTGCGTCCACCATGAGGCCGTTAACCGTGATGTACCAGGCGAAGGGATCGTCCTTGAGCTTGGAAGGCAGGCGCCACTCGTGGGACAGCCTGTTGATGCTCAGGAGACTGCGCACCTCCTTGCCCTTGTTGCCCACGGTGGACTTGGCCAGGCCAAAGGGTGCGGAAAGCTCCTCCGCCGACATGTGGATGGGCTGCGAGGAGTCGAAGATGAAGTTTGCCTGGCCAATGGCATAGACAATGCCGGCAGCCCAGGTGTTCGCCCGCCCGCCAAGCAACGGGGATGGGCGCTTCCGGCACAGCTTTTCCAGCGCCTTGAGGCACAGGGCCAGATACTCGTCGCTCAGATGGGCGTCGCTGAACTCCCGGATGATGGCCGCAATCTCATCGTAGGTTGCCTGCATGGCCTTGGGTACGCTCATGGCATGTTCCTCCTCTGCTTCACGCACATCCGCCTGGGGCGCCGGGCGCCAGGCCTGCCGGCGAGCGCCCGAGTGGGCAGACAGTCCCGCCAGCATGCCCACAGCATCCCATGACTTCTGCCCCCAAGTCCAGTGCCGTGCAGGCAAGCCGGCCCGGTCAAGGCGCGGACTAGCCTTGCCGGAAGGGCGAAACGCGGCGAGGCGGAGGCTCCTGCCAGGCCGGCATCCAGCCAGGCACGAGCTTGGAGCGCCTGGTGAAGGTCGCGCCGGAGAAGGCTGAGGCCTGGCCCTGCCAGCCAGTCCGGGACTGCCGGCAGGGTCGGAACCAGCGGCCCCGCCCTGGAGCAGCCCTGCCCAGACCGCGCGCGGCCATGTGGCGCAAGGCCTCGGCCAGCCGGACGGACATGTGCCTGAGGAAGGACGCGGAGCGCCTGAACATGCACGCCGCCCCTGCGCGCCAGGCCTGCTGTCGCCCAGCGCGGTGCAGGCACCAAGCGTCCGTCTGAGGAATCGGCTTCGCTGCCTCCTCCTGCGGAACGCGGGCAGGGAAAGCGGCCAGGTCCGCCTCGACGCTGACGGCAAGCGATCCCTGACACCGGCGAGAAGCCTGCCTGCACGATCTTGAGGAAGCGAAGCGGCCCTGAGGCGCCGGCATCCGGCGGGCCTTGCCCCGGGAACATCCCAGACTCCAAGCAGGAGACCGTGGGGCTGGAGGCCAGCCAGCTTCTCGCACGGCATATGGCAAGGAACGCCAGAAAAGATGGCATGCCGCCGCAGAGGCGCCCGCTCAGCCAGTCTGCCGGGCATCAGCCAGCCTCCGGGCTGACGCCAGCGGCGCTTCGCGGAAAAACCGCGAAAGGACTGGGGGTGCACGCCAGCCTGGACACGCCGGCACCCGCGCCCCTTGACCCACGACACCGGTGCCTGGACGCCCTTGGCACCGCCGGCCGGACAGGGCAGAAGGCGATCCAGGGACGGCTGCTCCAGGGACGGTTGCTGGTCTCGGCAAGCGTCCCGCGCCGCTGAAGGGCAAGTGAACTCCAGGCGAACTCCTGGTAAGCTTGGGCCACGGCGTCGACCTGGGACTCGACGGCGCTGTGACGGGTCATGAGGCTGCATGGCCGCAACGGCCTGAGCCGCTCTTCCGGCAGAGCATGTCCCTGTTGCCCCTCGTCGCGACAGGCACGGCGCCCCTTGCCACTTGGTTCCGCCATTCGTTTTCCCTGCTGTCTAGAGCAGGCTGCCGGAGGCAGCGGAAGCCCCTGCCCGGCAGGAAGCTGGCAGCCGCCCTGCCGTGCAGGGAGGGCCGCGTCCTCGCTGAAGAAGGCCGGCCGGCAGGGAGGATCCCGAAACCGGCCGGCCTGGGGGAGGCGGGGGGCGATGCTTCCTAGAAAGCGCCGTCCTCGTCGCTGATGCAGTGCAGGGCGATGCGCCTGCGCTCCCGCTCGACTTCGCGGAAGATCTCGCCAGCATCGCTTTCAGCAGCCACGACTTCCCTGCAGGCTGCCGCGTTGGCTAGAAGCCACCGAACTTCGTCGGCAAGCTCGCCTGCATGGATGGCAGCCTTGATCCCCTTGCCGAGGCAAGGCTGCCGGGGAGTGGACGCCGAGGGGGAGCCGGTGCCGCCCCTGCGCGAGGGGCTGACCTGCAAATTGTCCCGTTCCTGGGCGTTCATTGCGTCCCTGTTGGACATGGGCTGACTCCTTGCGCCCGGGCCATGGGCCTAGGCGCATGCAGAAGCACTAGGCCTGCTTCGCGGCGCTGGACAGAACTGCCAGCTTGTCGAACAGGCGCTCGAAGCGCGGGCGGAAGGCGGTCTCCAGCCTGGTGGAGCCAAGCGCTGTCCTGAGCAGGCAGACGCGGTGGCGGCTGGCGGCTTTGATCAGCATGCGACTGGAATCGCGACGCTTCATGACGGCCCTGAAGGCCGCGCCCAGATGCACCAGGCGACGACGCTTCATGGCGAGCCTTAAGGCAAGGGCCGCCTGCTCCTGCAAAAACACCTCATCTAAATGCATGAGGCCTCCTCTGCTTGAGAAAGAGGTTGCGCTGGCAAGTTTTGTTTCTCTCGCACCTGCCAGCAGGATCGCGAATAGTGGACCAGGGCGCGCAACCGGCACGATGCCGGCGACGCGGCCTTTCCCAGACAAGGCCTGGGATGGGGATGCCTGATCTGGCCTGCCCGCAGGGGCAGGCCAGCCGGCAGACATGGGGTTCCGCGTCCCTTGGCGTAGGCACCCTGGGCACGCTGGGGATCAGGAGGATCCGCGGGTGCCGGGAGCCCGGGACGATACCGGACTGCGCAGGGATGCCAGGGATGCCGGAAATACGAGTGGCGGGATGCCAGCCTGCGCTGGAACAGCTTCGAGGCTGCCTGCGCCTTCGGCTTGCCGGAGTCAAGCGCGGCGTCACGGCGCGCAAGGCGATGGCGGATACGCAGGCGGGGGGGGATTTACCCTGGCCTGGCGCAGGCACAGGAAGGCTGGCTCCTTGTATCAGGCTTCTTGAAAAGACATAGATCAATCCTTCATCAAGGGGGCAGAAATGTGCGCCGATCCAATCTTCGCCTGCAGCCCCATCGGCGGGCGGAACATGCGACAAGGGGGGACGGGCGCAGCGGGAGCGGCATCCTCTGACGGAACGAAGCTTCCAGGAGGCTGCCGGGCTGATGGACTAGCTGGGCAGGAATGCTGGCCGGGGCTCCACGCTGCGCGAGGAATCCCGGTCAGCGGACAGGCATGGCGTCCGGCCCCGCCGGAGTCGGGCGCCTTGCACGAGCCCTGCTGGGTCGAAGGACGTCAGGAACGCACAGTGCCAGTCGGAGTGTCGGACACGGTACTCTCGCTGCCGGCATCCTCGTCACCGCAGGCCTGCCCGGCCTCTCGGGCCTCCAGGCGCTTGCGTGCACGGAAAGAGGCGGGGAACTTGTACGCCGACGTCCTGGCGAAGTGCTTCGCAATGGCGCGGGCGGAGATGCGGCCGCGCAGACGGCTGAGCTTTTCCCTGGTGGGATGAGCGGCCGGCGAATCCTGATTTTCAGCGACAAAACCCTCGTTTGAGGACATATGTCACTCCTTTGTAATTTTGTTACAATATTGGCCGGCTAGCTTGTTCTTCCTTTCGCGGCCAGGTCGGCAGGCGGTGCGAATTAAAGGGGAATGAAGACACCGTCAGCACCAACGCTTTCGATGCGCATGTCCAAAGATTATGCTGAATACTTTCTGCCGGCCGCTCCCCGCCGCGCGAGGTATCCCAGCCAGCGGACAGGCATGGCGTCCGGCCCCGCCGGAGTCGGGCGCCTTGCACGAGCCCTGCTTTGTCGAAGGGCGTCAGGAACGCACAGTGCCAGTCGGCGTGCCGGACACGGTGTTCTCGCTGCCGGCATCCTTGTCACCGCAGGCCTGCCTGGCCGCGCGGGCCTCCTGGCGCTTGCGTGCACGGAGAGAGGCGAGGAACTTATACGCCGACGTCCTGGCGCGGTGCTTCGCAATGGCGCGGGCGGAGATGCGGCCGCGCAGACGGCTGAGCTTTTCCCTGATGGGATGAGCGACCGGCGAGTCCTGATTCTCAGCGACAAAACCCTCGTTTGAGGACATATGTCACTCCTTTGCAATTTTGTTACAATATTGGCCGGCTAGCTTGTTCTTCCTTTCGCGGCCAGGTCGGCAGACGGTGCGAATTAGAGGAGAATGAAGACACCGTCAGCACCAACGCTTTCGATGCGCATATCCAAAGATTATGATGAACACTTTCTGCCGGCCGCTCCCCGCTGCGCGAGGGATCCCGGCCAGCGGACAGGCATGGCGTCCGGCCCCGCCGGAGTCGGACGCCATGCACTCGCCCTGCTTTGTCGAAGGGCATCAGGAACGCATGGTGCCAGTCGGCGTGCCGGACACGGTGTTCTGGCTGCAGGCGTCCATGACATCGCGGGCCTGCCTGGCCGCACGGGCCTCCTGGCGCTTGCGTGCACGGAGAGAGGCGAGGAACTTGAACGCCGAGGTCCTGGCGCGGTTCTTCGCAATGGCACGGGCGGAGATGCGGCCGCGCAGACGGCTAAGCGTTTCCCTGGTGGGATGACTGGCCGGCGACTCCTGATGCTCAGAGACAAACTTCTCGTTTGAGGACATACGTCCCCCCTTATTGTGCGTTGTTAGAAGATTGGCCGGCTGGCTTGTTTTTCCTTGTCGCGGCCAGTTCGGCAGGCGGTGCGAGCTAGAGGGGAGATGAAAACACCGTCAGCACCAACGCTTTCGATGCGCATGTCCAAGGATTATGTTGGACACTTTCTGCTGGCCGCTCCACCCCGCGAGGGGGCCATATCGACCAGTTTGGCACCTGCCTGGATCCGCCCTTTGGGGAGCGGTCAGGCATTCCGTGGAGCGCACACTAGGCCTCTGAGGTCAAAAGGTCAACACTTTCTTCGAGGAAAACTTGAAGAAAAAGAAAATTATTATTCTTCATCCGCTAACATACACTCCTTTTTTCGTCTGGCATGGTGGTGATTAATTTCACAAACAAACCATATTCTTTTGATAATCTTGATTCTATCTTCATAGCTAAAGCATAATGAGGATAATATATGTGGATCAATATCATTAAATCAATCTATAGACGCTATGAATTAATATTGATATACGAATATTTTAAGACCATAGTAAAAATATTTTGTAAAAATTATCAAAACTTATTGCATTGTTGTGTATGAATTTAGACTTTGTCTCCATCTTTTCGAAAATATGAAAGAAGTCATTAGCATATTTTTTCGACAGTGACAGCGTTGCTGTGGCACCCACCTTTTTTCCGTTCAAAACCTAGACAAAGAGTGGCTTTTTCAATGCTCCTGCCACAGGAAGCAACGGGAAGAAATCGTGCCAGCCTTCCCGCTTCTCCAGTTTGCCGACCCAGCGCTCGCATTCGGTCGCCCCTCTGGGTGGAGTTTCGCCTCGCCCTCCATAGCCAACAAATTAACTATTTGATTTTAACCATCTTTTCTGCAATACCTCATTTTTCCAGCCCGTCGCCCCCCCTGTCAGAGGGCTGACAAGGGGTTCAGCAGACAAGTCTGTTCCTCGCCCTTGGCACAGACAAAAAAAAACACCTAGCAAACCAACTATATATACACAGGGGGGGAGCACCCCCTGCCAAGCGGTGCGGTTTTAATATAACAATTTGTATTTATTTCATTTTTGATGAATACTTGCTGAGACGAGGGGCCATGCGCCCCCTGCCCCGAGCATGGATGCCTCTTGCCTGCCCCCGCTCACCTCTCCCTGCCCTGCTCTAGCCTGCTGTCCATGGCTGCCGTCGGGCCCCGGTCTGCTTGTGCCTGGATCTGCAGGCCACAGACCGTCACCCTTCTTGTCACCGCCTTCGCCGGCATGCCGCCAGAAGCCCGCAGAGCGGATTCCGCGAGGGCGGACCTGACGAGTGGACTCAAGGCAAGGCCACGTCCTGCGGCTATGACCCGGCAGACGCGCCAGGCAGGGACTCGTCCAGACCCGAAGCGCTGGCTTTCCGCCCCCCCCTGCCGGCTCTGTCCTGGTCTGCAGACCCGGCCTTGCGCAACTCCAGGCCTGCTACCGGATCTTCCCTCTTGCCGGCACTGCCCATCCTGCCGGCTCTGGTCGTCTTGCCGGCCCTGCCCGTCTTGCCGGGTCCGCAGACGATGCCGCAAGCAAGTCAGCGTCGATCCACTCCACGCGTCTCTCTGCCTGGCGCCCTGGCATGCCGGGCCGAGCGGTGCCGGTGGCGGGGCGCCCCCGCGCCAAAGACGGCAGGGACTGGACAAAGCAGGCCAAGGGGTGCCAGGAGGGCGCAGGACAAGGCTTTGACGAGGCGGACGCAAGCTTCGGGTAGCGCTGGCTTGATGCCGACAGAAGGGCACGCAGGATGCGCGCAGGGACGCGAGGCAGGCCAGGCTGGGCGCGTGCGGCCAAACCCCGCCGTCATCTCGCCGTCCTGGGCATATCCGCCGCAGGCGCCTCAGACAGCACGCGCGCCTGTCTGCCGGAAACGACGCCTTGCCAGGACACGGCCCAAAGCCAGAGCTTTTCGGCGGCCCCTGCCTCAGCCTGGTTCCCATGCTCAAGCCCAGCCTGGCCTGCCGGCAGGACGACGGCCCCTTGACGGGGCTGAGCTTCCCGCCGCGCGGGGCAGGAGTCCCGAGCTCCCTGCGCAAGCCAGCTGGGATTGGCGAAGCCAAGGCGAGGGGCATCCCGCCAGCGCCGGCCCTCGCTGCCAGCGGAGCCGGCCGGCGCAGATGGTTCAGCTCCGGCCCTCTGCGGGCAGTACCCTGCCGGCCACTTTTGCAGTAGACTTGCGCCGGCACGGCTCTCCAGGGCGTCCACCCTGGGCATCCATCCTGCCCCGCGCCGCGCTTCGGGCAGGCTCCATCCTGCAGAGAGGACTATCCATGCTGACTCCCAACATTCTTACCATCGCCGGCTCAGACTCGGGCGGCGGCGCCGGCATCCAGGCCGACCTCAAGACCATCATGGCGCTCGGCGGCTACGGCATGAGCGTCATCACCGCCCTCACCGCGCAGAACGGCACCACGGTCGCCGGCATCCACGCCCCGGATCCCTCGTTCGCCGTCCTCCAGCTCGCCACCGTGCTGGAGGGCTTCCCCGTGCAGGCAGCCAAGACGGGCATGCTCTTCTCTGCGGAGATCATCCGCGCCCTTGCGCCCCTGCTCGAAAAGCGCGCCTTCCCTCTGGTCGTGGACCCCGTCGCCGTCAGCCAGAGCGGGTGCCGGCTGCTCGAAGACTCTGCCGTCAAGGCGCTGACCGAATGCATGATCCCCCTCAGCGATCTGCTCACGCCCAACATCCCCGAGGCTGCCATGCTCACCGGCATGGCGATAGCGACCCTGGACGACCAGGCCGAGGCCGGCCAGCGCATCCTCGCCATGGGCGCCAGGGCCGTGCTCGTCAAGGGCGGCCACATGCCCGGGAGCTCGGTGGTCACGGACTGTCTCTGCCAGCCGGGCGCCGATCCGAAGATGCTCCCCCAGCCCCTCGTGGACACCGCCAACAACCACGGCACAGGCTGCACGCTCTCGGCCGCCATCGCCACAGGTCTCGGCATGGGGCTTTCCCTGCTCGAGGCCGTCCTTCAGGCCCAGCGCTACATTAATATTGCTCTGCGCCAAAGCTACGCGCCAGGCAAGGGCTGCGGCCCGGTCAACCATGCGGCCGGCCTCAAGCGCATCGAGCTCTAGCGCAAAGGCGATCCGCAAGGGCTGCGCCTGTCTGCGCTGAGGCAGGCGCAGCTTGCGCCGGTCTGGCGGCTTGCCCTCGGTGCCGGCGGCGCTTCCGGCAAGGCCGTGCCTCGGGAGGCTGAAGGCAGGCCTGCCGGGATGCCTCCCGCTCGCTGGGACGTCACGGCAACTGCCTGTCGCTAATATCCCAAACCTAAGCTATTCAAATACAACCGATTATTTAAGTTTCGCATCTTTTGTTACATGTTGTAATAATATATTTGTTGTTCTGCGATTTCTTGTTGACGTCTTGCATTCCACATATACATATCTTGCTGTGTCATAGCGCTTCTTGTACCAGTATAATTGCCATTTGCATCATAACATTTAACAACTACATTACGAATTTCTCTTCCGCGATGGCAATTATCATCTCAAACTAAATATTAGTTATTCCAAACTCTATGTTGTGTAGCTTGATATCCACCACAACCACATATAAATATAGATATAAAAACAATTAAACATATATACAAAATCCTCATTTAAAGCTCCTTTCTATTCACACCAAAGTTCACATCTTTTTTTTGTTCTCAAGTTTAAAACTTCTGCAGAAGCGCATGCTCCATATGGAGATCCCTCCAAAAAAATCACCTGGTCTCCAACTTCCATTTGAAAGCAATATGTTTTCGCTTTGAACAGTTCGTCATTAATAACAAATATTTCATCATTTTTTGAGACTTGTATCTCATACACATCAACAGCACTTGTTGTCGTGTAGCTTGCAGCGACAAGCAGAAGTGCCAGCACAATTCTTTTCATCCTCTCCCTCCTCGGTGGATGTTTTTGCCTTCGGCGTTTTCCCGCAGCCCGCAAACCTCGGATCCTGCGCAGCCTGGACCGGCTCCCCCGGGGGGAGCCTGATCGCAGGATGCCACCAGCGCGAGGCTTGCTGGTCGCTTGGCAAGCGACATCGTCGACTGCGCCGCTGTCGCGCCCCCTGCGCCTGTCCCCCCAGGCGCCGGCCCTGTCCGGCATGCCCCTGCAGGACGCCTTGCGTTTGCCGGCGGAAGCGTCTAGGTTTCACGCCATGAAAACGCCATTTGCCGACACGAATGCCCTGCTCCGCGACGCCGTTGCCCGCTGGCGCCGCCAAGGGCTCCTCTCTCCTGCCGATGCCGGACGCCTGCTTGAAGACATCGGGCCTGATCTTCCCTGGTCGCACTGGATCAGGGCGCTGGCAGCCATCTGCCTGACCTGCATCGCCTGCGCGGCCGTCGGCTTCTTCTGCGACGACGCCGTGGAGCAATTCATCAGGAGCACCGGCATGCTAGAGCGCGTGGGCTTCTTCGCGGCCCTCGCCCTCATCCTGCGGCTTGGCATGCTCAAGGCCGGCAAGGGCCTCGGCGCCCACGCCCTCGGCCTTCTGGCCTGCATCTGCGCCTGGGCTGCTGCCGGCTTCGGCTGCCTTGCCATCGACATCGAAGCCCCCTGCTGGCTGGCGGCAGCCCTCTTCTGCACGCTCACCCCGGGCCCTATCCCCGCCTTCTTCGCCCTCGGCGCCCTGGCGTTCTCCCTGCTCGGCACACCGATACCCGATGTCTGCTCCCAGGAGGCGCGCTGCGCCGTCCTTGGCCTGCTCGCCTCCCTGCCCGCCCTGGCAGGACGCCTCCCCCGGCGCTGGCTCAACCCCTCGCTGGCCCTGCTCACAGGCTCGCTTGGCGTGCTCGCTGCCGACGGACACCTGTTCGAAGGCTGCTACTCCCCCGAGATCTGCACCCTGGCTGGCCTGGCCGTCTGCGCGGGCCTCTTTGCCTGGGGCGCGGCCAGACTCGATCCCGTCCCCCGGCGCTGGGGCCTTGCCGGCATGACGATCATGCTCGCCCTCGAGGCGGCAAGGCACCTCGACTACGGCCTTCCCGCAGCCGGCGTCTTTGCCCTTGCGGCCCTCGCCAGCGGCACCGCCACGTGGTTCCTCTCACGCAGGCGCCGCGCCCTGCAGACCAGCGCGGGATCCGGCGATGCCGACGGCAAAGCAGGACAGGCAGCCGGCGGAACCGGCACCCCGGGCGATGCCGGCGCCTCCGCTGGCGACAGGACTGCCGAAGAGGCGCAGACGCAGACAGGCCAGCGCTAGCGTGAGCTGGCCTCCCAGTCCTGCGCCCGCGCCGATCTGGCCCTGAATCCGCCGGCTCCTGCCAGGTCTGGCCACGACCTGGCAAGACCTGATCAGCAACAGCCAGGATCTGGCCAGGAATTGCCAGGGGCTGGTTCCGGACAATGGCCGTCCGCGACGAAGGCGCAGAAGCTCGCGCCAGCTGTCTGGAGGCAAGGCACTCCTCGTCGTTCAAAATATTGTACTTTTAAGGCTCCACAGAAAATAGATTGAACGCTCAAACAACCCTCAGAGGCTCCATTCCAAGGCTTTCCCTTGATTTTATTCCCCTTGTTTCAAACTTAAAGCAATACTTCAACTCGTACAAAGTTTTAAAACAACTCTAGAGAACTTGACCACTGCGCATCTATAGACTATAGATACCCCGCCTGAACGGTCCAGTTTCCTGTTTTCGCCGGCCTCCGGCGAGAATGCTGGCCTCAGACAATCTTCTCAACCGCAACCCAAGGAGCATGCAGGAGCCTCATCTTGCTTCCAGCCGGTCGCTCCGGCAGGGGCCAGCGCCATTTTCCGCATCTTCAACAGGGCTTGTCCCTTGGCGCCATGCCCCAGCGGTTCTTCCGCATCCTGCCCCTCCGCAACCCAAGGATCTACGGTGAACAAGAAATTCCAAATCGTCCTTCTGCTTGTGCTGGCCCTCTCCCTCGTCCTGTGCTGCGGCTACACCCATAAGAAGCGCCACCATCGCAACCACGAGCTCTACAACTTCCGCGGGAGCATCGCCCAGCCCGCCAAGTACGAAGGACGCTCCTCCCGCAAGTCCAACGTGGTCGTCGATCGCGCCAAGCACGCGCTCGGCACCCCCTACCGCTTCGGTGGCGAGGCTCCGGGCGGCTTCGACTGTTCCGGTCTTGTCCGCTGGGCCTACAAGGCTGCCGGCGTGAGCCTGCCCCGCACTGCAGCCGAACAGTCCACTGTAGGCGTGCGCGTTTCCGGCGCCGACCGCCTCAAGCCCGGCGACATCCTGACCTTCCGTCGCGGCGGAGGCGGCTACCACTCCGGTATCTACATCGGCGACAACAAATTTATTCATGCGCCCCGCACCAATACGCGCGTGCGCGTGGAGAGCTGCGACGGCTACTTTTTCAAGCGCAGCTTCGTCGGCGCCCGTCGCATCATCCAGACGAGTGGCGCCGAAGCCTTCGCCGAGGCCGAGGAAGAGCGCAGCATCCGGCGCTCCCACGGGAGGGCAAGGATTTCTCTGGAATCAACGCGACGCCATAGACACCACCGCCATGGCCGCGCTCACCACCGCAGACACCACCGTCTGGTCGATTAGGCTTCCCAGTCAAATTCCAACGACAACGCGAGACTTCATCAATGCCGCCTGCCTGCGCCGCGCTGGCAGGCGGCCTTATTTTGTTCTGGCATCAAAGCGCCTCCTCACGGCGCAGGCAGCGTGTGGCGACACGTCAAAGGCGCCACTGGCGACAGGGTAAAGCAACAATGCCTGCACTGGTTACGGGAGGATCGCCATTGGCCTTGAGCCGTTCCTGACGCTGGGAACTGGCCTGCCAAGGACGGTCGCTGACGCCACACTGCTCCCTCCCTGCTGCGCTCCCGAACCAGACTCCGGACGCTTCCTCGGCCAGACGAAAGCACTGAAGCAAGACGCAGCAGATCCAGAATACTGAAGAGGGCCCGCCGTCCTGAGGACCGGCCCCTCTCCTGCTGAACGCCGTCCAGCCACTCTGGAAGGAGCGACTGAAGAGAAGCCTTTGAAACAACAACATACTCTTCATTAATATTCTACCAATTCCTCTCTGAGACTTGATATATTTCAGGCGTTAACATTGCCTCTGAAACATATTGTATAACTGATCCACATCTGTACACTGCCTCAAAGCACATTTCATATGTTTTAAGATTATCAGAAACATATGCTAATGCACAGATATCGTTCTGCACTGCATCGATGCACACATCTAATGTCTTGATATCTTCTTGGACGTATTTAAGAGCATAGTCACAGTTCTGCACGGCTTCCAGACACATTTCTGCTGTCTTCATAGCATCTGGCACGAACGCCAGTGGCGTCTCTTCATCGCAACTTCCGCCGCGACGCACGGCATCCCAGCACATCTCAGGCGTCTTCAACGCTTCTGGGACAAACTGCAGAGCCATTCCGTTTCCATGCACAGCATCAAGGCAGAGCTGTGGAGTCCTGAGAGCCTCAGGCACATGCTCCAAGGCCATCCCTGAGTTCCGCACGGCCATGAGACACATGGCAGACGTCTTCATTGCCTCTGGCATCTGGCTGAGGCTTGGGCCGAAGGTCCGCACTGCCATGCAGTGCATTTCCATTGTCCTGAGCCGATCCGGCACCAGCCTGGCCTTCGAGGGGTCTTCGCGCACGAGGCTTTGGCAGAACGCCTCTGTCAGCACATCGTCCGGCACCTCTTCCAAGGCCTCTTCCCTGCTCCTGACGGCCTCAAGGCACAGTTCGGCCGTCTTGAGCCTGCGGGGGACGCAGGCCAGGGCAAGCCCGTCGTCGAGCACGGCCAGGCGGCAGAGTTCCGGCGTCCTAAGGGAAGCTGGCACGTGCTCAAGCGCATCGCCGCCGTCCAGGACGGCGAAGCGGCACATAGCCGGGGTCTTGCACTGGTCGGGCACATGCCGCAGAGCCCCGGTGCAGCTCGCCATGGCAAGAGCGCAGATCTCCGGCGTCCTGCGTCTGGCAGGAACGAAGGCAAGGGCCCTGCCCGAGAGCTTCACTGCCTTTAGGCACAGCGCAGCCGACATCCTTCTGGCCGGCACGTAGGCGAGTGCCAGCGGATCCCGCTCCACGGCCAGGCGGCACAGGGCTGACGTCTTGCAGCGCTCCGGTACGAAGGCCAGCGCTTCGCCGGATCTGGCGACGGCTTCCTCCCACAGGTCTTCGGGCATCAGGCCTTCGGGCACGTACTGGAGGGCCTCGATGCCACTCTGCACGGCGACGAGGCAGAACTGCCGGGTGATCAGCCTCCGCGGCACGTGCTCGAGCATTTCGGGGCACCGGCGCACGACATCGAGACAGACCTCAGCATTCCGCATTGCCTCTGGAAGCTCCAGGATGTCGCAGAGGCCGTGCTCAAGCGCCAGCCGGCAGAGCTCTGGCGTCCTCATGGCAGGCGGCACATCCTGCAGGGCACTGCCGCTTGCCGCAAGCGCCAGCCGGCAGAGCTCCGGGGTTCTGTACGGCCTTGGCACAAAGGCAAGCGCATCGCCGTCGCTGCGGACAACCTCGAGGCACAGTGCCGGCGTCCTCCTCGCCCTTGGCACGTGCTTCAGCGCCTTGCCCCGCTGCTTGACGGCCTCCAGGCAGAGCCCGGCAGTCAGATGCTCCCTGGGGATGAGCCTGAGGTGCCACGAATCAAGCCCGCCCCTCTGCACGGCGGCACGGCAGACCCTCCGGGTCCTGAGGCAGAAGGGGATGCGGGGCAGCACCCCGCAGCCTGCTTCCTTCACTGCCGCGAGGCAGATTTCCTCAGTCATCAGCGCTTCAGGCACGAACTGCAGCTCATAGCCGGAGTGCTTGACGGCCTCAAGGCAGAGCTTCGGCGTCTTCTGCTCTTCAGGCACGAACTCAAGGGCGAAGCCTCCCTCCTGCACGGCAAGGCGGCAGAGCCTGGGCGTCCGCCGCGCCTCGGGCACGTAGCGCAGAGCGCCCCCGTTGTTCCTGACGGCAGCCAGGCAGACTTCCGGCGTTTTCTGCTCTTCCGGGACATAGCGCAGAATCTCCCCGCCACCCCTGACAGCCGCGAGGCAGACCGCCTGCGTCCGCAGGCGGCACGGGACGCAGCGCAAGGCGACGGAGGCGCTCTGGACCGCTTCGAGACAGATCTGCTCTGTGACCAGCTCCTCGGGGACAAGACGCAGGGCGCAGCCATCCTCCTGCACGGCGGCAAGACAGACTTCCGGCGTCTGCCTGTCACGGGGGACAAAGCCGAGATTGGCCCCTTTCTCCCTCACAAGGACCAGCCAAAAGTCGGGTGGCGCTTCCCAGCCGGACAGCGTCAGCAGGGTGCGGGGATTGGCAAGCACCTGCTTCATGGCTTTGGTGAGCCTCATCTATCGCTCCTCCTGCATTGCTTGCCTGTCATGACGGCTGCCCCAGGAAAGCCCCCTTGCGATCTGCCGGCCTGCCTGACATGAGGCCCTCGCGAAGGGGAGCAGTCTTCCCGTCCACGGCCGAGGCTTGCCGGCTGCCAGCTTTCCCCAGCCCTGGACAAGGCCCCGCATACCGAGCATTTCGGCGCTGAAGCTGCGGCTGCATCGCAGAAGGGCCATGCCGGCTAACAATCCCGAGGCGCCAGGATGCCGGAGCCACTCCTCCCCCCGCCCCTGCTCTCCACCTGCCTTGGCGGAAGGCCTGTTCAGGCATGCCCAAGCGGCAAGCTTTCAAATTATCACAAGCGGCGAGCTGGCAAGCTCGAGTGGGCAGCTTTCACGTTGTCACGTGGCAAACTTTCAGGTTGTCATTCACGCCTTGCCATTCCATGGACGTCCGGCTCCCCCCCTGGCGCTGGACACGTATATATAAGGATGCGATAGCCCCAGCCCTCCCCTGCCTCGAAAGAGAAGAAAAAATTTTCATCTTGTCGATATTTCTCTATTGACTTTTTCTGCCTGCGGACGCATCTTCTCTTCCGACAGGAGCAGGACCTTGAATGGCAAGGTTCGCCTCCTTTCTGCCGCAGGGCGCAACGTCCAGCGGCAAACCTTCAGCGCCGTTCTGGCCGGCAGCCTGCCCGCAAGCGCCTTTCCCCGGGGTGCGCTTCAGGGCAAGGCAAAGGCCAAGTCCGGCACCCGCCCCAGATGGGCGGAGGAGCAAGCCTCTTATGAATTTGACCGAGGTGCTTCTGGCTGTCATTGTTTCCCTGGCCGTCCTCGCTGGCGGCTACACCCTCTACAACTCGGTTGCCGACAAGAACGCCGTGTCCGCGACCATGCAGAACCTCTCGCTCCTGCGCGCCAACATCGACGACCTCTATGCCGGCAACTACGCCAGCCTGGCTTCCGATGCCGCCGACGGCACGCTCCATAAGACGGGCGTCCTGCCTGACGCGCTGGCTGACCTCTCCGACGGCGGCAAGCCCGCCACCAAGTGGGGTCCCATCAGCATCGAGGGCACTGAAGACGGCTCCGGCTACACCATCTCCTTCGAGGGCCTCGACAGGGACGTCTGCATGCATCTTGGCCGCTTCCAGCACCGCACCTGGGCCAAGATCGAGGCCGGCGAGACCGCTGTCTGGACCCGCGGCACCGACGCCGCCCTCAATGTCAGCGCCCTTGCCAGCGCCTGCAAGGGCGACAACGTGACCGTGGCCTTCACGGCCCCGTAGTCCACGTCCCGCCGTCCACGGCGCGTCGTCATCGTGCCGTCGTCCAGGGGGCCGGCTGACGCCAGCCAGCGCAAGCCCTTGCCCCCGCTCCCAGCCGGCAGGTCCGGCCCAGCCTGCGCCATGCACCGCAGCGCCGGGCCGGGCCTGCCCCGGGCAGGCGGCTTCCTGCGCCCAGGCGCCAGGGCCTGACTTGCCTCTGCCATGCCGGCTTCCGCATGACGCATTCCGTGCACAGCGCCCAGCCATCCCTTCTCCTGCCAGTCTGGACCGGCCTGCCAGCCTGGAGCGGCCTGCCGGCTCCGGCTTCGGCCTGCGCGACAGGGGCCACGGGCAGAGGCTGGCTTCGGCCAGCGTACCGGCATCCCCCTTCACGCCAACCCCAGCGAGGCTCCTGTGAAAGCCCTCTTTGCCACCCTGCTTGCCGTCTTTATTCTCGCCTGGGGCCTTGTGCGCCAGGGAGCCGAGCGCGCCACGCCGCCCCTCTCCAGTCTTCCCGGCCCAGCCACCAGCCTTGCCAGGCAGAGCGCCATCTCCACGCAGGGCGCTCCGACAGGCCAGGCCGAGGTGCTGGCAACAAGCTTCCTTGCTTTTCGCAAGGCCTGCCTCGACTATGCCCGCTCGCTTGCGCCTGGGACGCTGGCAGATCGCCTGCGCCAGGAAGCGCAGGCAGACGGAGGGGCGGCTGCCTGGCTTTCCCAGGACGAGCTTACCCCCTTCCTGCCTGCCGGCTGGCGCCAGCCTGAGCGCCCGGAAGGCGCTCCCAGCTGGAGCGCAGTCCTCGCGTGGGCGCCAGAGCCCTCTGCCGAAGGCCTGCCCTGCGTCCGACTGCTCGTGCTCTCCCACGTGGAGGACCAGCGCCTTGAAGCGGAGCTGGCCTCGGCCGCCCTCGACGCCCTGCTCTATCCCGAGGGCACGGGCTTTGCCTGCCCCGGTGCCGATGCCGGCGAAGCGGGGGCCGAGGAAGCGCGCACGGCCTGCGCCCAGACCTTCGGCGTCTTCGGCGTGCCCGTGCCGGCCGAGCTTGGCGGCCAGCGCCTGCGCCAGGGTGCCCTGGTGTCTGCCCTGCTCTTCGAGGCGACTCCATAGGCGCAACCGGACAGGCAGGCCCCTGTCCAGCGGCCTTGCGAGGCGCCTTCCGAGATTTCCACCACTTTCCGGCACCTTGCGACACCTTCCGACACATTCTGACACGTTCCGGCAAGCTTGGCGCCAGCCCCTTGCCGCGCCCCTTTCCCTCTCCCCAGCAGCCTGCACGGCAGACGCCCGGCGCCTGCCAGACGGAGTCGCCCATGCCCCTGCTTCTGGACGCCCTGCTTGGCGCCCTCTGCCTTGTCTTTCTCGCTGCCTTTGCCGGCCAGACCCTCGGCGATACCGCCGAGGCGGAGCGCCTTGCCCGCACGGCAGCACTTGCGGACGAGCTCGCCTCGGCCCTGGCCCTCCACAGCCCGGCCCCAGCGGAGCTGCCGGCGCCGGGCCAGCCCTGCCTCGAGCTCTCGCTGGCAACGCTCCAGGAGGAAGGCCTGCTCAGCCCCGGCTTTCCCGGGACAGGGCCCTTCGGGCTGCGCTGGCAGGCCCTGATCTGCCAGCCCCAGGCCAAGACCGCCGAGAGCGCTTCCGCCAGCGACGAATCCGGCGATGCCGATGCAACCCCTGCGTCCGGCGCCGAGGCGCAGGCCTGGCCCCTGGCCCTTGCCTGCCTCGTCCAGACGCCCGCCGGCGGGAAGGCAGCCAGCGCCGGCACTGGCAGCCAGGCAGAGCTGAACGGCGCGGACGGCCGGCAAGGACGCGCCAGTCCG
>JAEEGL012181922.1_pt1 | contig 19236 bp, 16 predicted proteins | sample 9134231 | NCBI WGS metagenome assembly JAEEGL01 (sample SAMN16246548, study PRJNA631951) | gut metagenome | biome: gut microbiome; feature: rumen; material: fiber-attached | host: Bos | place: Iran: Karaj | collected 2018-10 | reverse complement strand
TTTATCACAAGGCCGTATAGCAATACGATTATTCACAGAGTTCAATAATAATTCCACATATTCGACATCTTCAAATTTCTTGACGCACGCAGCGTTAAACCGCATCCTTCCATTTGTTATGGTAAGAACCGGTTTATCCGAAGATGGAAAAAGTGATGCGCTGACCCTTTGATATCCAGAAAGATCTATAACTTTCTTATTTTGTTGTTGTGATCTTTTCTTATCGGGTTTCACGCTTTCAGATGCAGCCCGATATTCATCACCAGAAAAACCGGTCCAGTCCTTATGAATCGGTACATACCCTTTGAGAATGCCTTCGTCCACAACGCTCAAGACAGGAAGCGCACGTTTTCCTTTGGTAAATCTCATATATGCCTGCATTCTTCGTGCTGCATCATATACTTCTCTCGGAACTATGGAATCATGATGATTCTTCTTTTTATATTGGTTCCTGTTGTTCTCATTCTTCTTGGACTTATGCGTTTTAAAGTCCGGCGTATACGTTTTTCGCGCCAGAACATCACCGCAATATCTTTCATTCTCTATGATTCCTGAAATAGATGTAGGATTCCATTTTGTATTACCGAGCTTCGTTTTTCTTCCATAGGAAGTAAGCTTATCGGCTATCTCACTGTAACTCCATCCGTTCAGATACAGATCATAGATAACCTTAACAGTCTCCGCTTCACTGGCATTAATGATAAGATTTCCGTCTTCATCCTTGTCATATCCAAGGAGTTCCTGTAGAAGAAAGATTCCTTTCGAAAACCGACGTTCGATAGACCAGTTCATAATAAAGGACTTTGATCTTGATTCTTCCTCTGCTACTGTTGCAAGGATCGTCAAAACCAAAGCTCCCGTTGTATCCAGAGTATAAAGATTATTCTCGTCAAAGTGAACGCCGACATTAATCTTCCGTAGTTCCTCTATGATTGAAAGACAATCCACGACATTTCTCGCAAACCTGGCAATTGACTTTGCAAGAATATGCTCTATCTTACCTGCCTTTGCATCCTCGATCATTTGCAGCATACCTTTACGATGAGATAGTTCTGTTCCTGATATACCCTCATCACTATAAATCCCAACAAATTCCCAATTAGGGTTTGCCTTGATACGTTCGGTAAAATCATTTATCTGTAACTCATAAGAAGAAGTCTGTTCATCATTCTCCGTGGAAACACGTACATACGCCGCAACTTTAAGGGGTCTCTCTGAAAGACTCACCTCGTCCACGGGCTTTGCAGGAATAACCTCCAATTCCGAAGGATCAATACCCTTATAACGGCTCCTGATTTTCTCTTTTCTATCTATAGCAGTCATCTGCTTTTCTGCCTCAATCACTATCTATCCCCTTCTCCGGCAAATGCCAATACCAGCCATCCGCCTTTTTTATAGATTTAATACCCAGGTCCTTTTTAACTTCATTCAAAGTGCGAGTTCCGCTGATGCTTTTCGTCTTCTCTAACACATCGGAATATCTCAAATCCTCTGTTTCAAGAAGCTTGATCAGCATCTTTAGGACCTTGGTATATTTACTGGGTTTTTCCTGTTTCGTTTGCTCGACAATCTCACTACTCTCATCAGAAGTGTTGATTTCCCCTATCCAACTGATGCCTTTCTCAGAGGTGATTTCAAAGGCAAAATCGCTTCCTTCCTGTGTAAGACTGGACTTGATATGTCTTATAATTCGGACTGATGAACCTTCTTCGATCCGTTCAACCCGAAGAATACTTCGTGCAGCAGCAACAATATCTACACTTCCACATCCACGATACAATTCTTTGCCAGATTCATTTTTATTGAGATGTCCGATCAGAATAATTGCACAACCGGTTTGGTTAGCAATGGTTGCAAGCATATCCATATAGTTTCGTACAGATCCGAATTCACCGGTATAAAATGATTTACCAAGCGCTATCTGAATCGGATCGATAATAAGAATCCTTGCGCCGGTCTTCCTAATTACCTGTTCAATAGATTCCTGATCCAGCGAATTTGCCGGACCGCCATTCTCTTTTATAAAGAAGAAATTGCTGATTCTTCCCCCAGCCTGTTCCAATCGCGGAATGATTGTATCGGATATTCCATCTTCCAAACATTGGTATATTACTTTGATGGGTGTACTGAGATTGGTTCCGTCGGGCATAGTTTCTGCTTTTGAGGCTATCGAAGCTAGCTTTAACGCCAACATAGATTTGCCTTCACTCGGATCACCTTGAATGATCGTGATTTTTCCGAAAGGAATATAAGGGTACCAGAACCAGTTCACTTTTGATTTTTTAATTCCCGAATACTTTCCGACCTTATCAGACTCCCTCAACTCTTTTCTCCTATTTCAAATACAAGTGGATTTTTGTTGCTAAAATAGCACTTTTAATCTATTATAATCTCAACCCTCGATAATTACAATAGAAAATGTAGTTTTTATTGATTTTTTCCACTTACAATGATTGTTGGAGGGATAGAAATGGCAAAAAATACATTTACTGATATTGATTATCAGGCAATAGGAAAAAGAGTACGCGAAGCTCGAACAAGAAAGCAAATGACTCAGGAAGATCTTGCTGCTGCTATAGGAATTTCCACATCATACACCAGCGCAATTGAGACAGGCGCTTCCAAGGTAGCACTTCCTACCCTGATCCATATCGCTAAGTCTCTGGACACTACAGTTGACACGCTCCTTTATGATGTAACACCGGCAACCACATATAAATATGACAGGGATGCAAAGATCCTTTTAGAAGATTGCTCTGATGCAGAGCGTGAGTATTTATTAGAGCTTCTGAAGGTTGCAAAAGACGGTATTAGAAAATTGTAAAACCCATTAACCGGATTTCCATTGCAATCTTGCAATCTTAACCAGAGAAACTAAATAATACAGGCATTTACAAAAAAGCAAGGTTGCAAAATGATACTCTTCATCTTGCAACCTTGTGTTTTGTTATCCATGTTTTGTGTTATATCAATTCTTTTCGAAACATTCTATTAGACATTTCCGAAATCCATCCGTATAGGTTGACAGAAATGCATCCGACTTAACAACCTCAAGGTATTTCTCATTTACCATCTTGATATACGGATAAAACGAAGAATCATCAATCTCCGCGCTGCTTGTCTTCTCATACCATTCCACTGCTTCTAAAATGCATCCGGTAAGTTCTTCATCGGAGAAGATAGTATCACGATTCAAGTCGCCTTTACCCGTCTTATTTCGGAATAATGCCAACACCTGAAGTGCTATAGTCTCATATATTGTCAGATTATACTTTTTCTCACTCATGATTTCTTACCTCCGTTTTTTTCAATAAGATTGCTTTCCCGCAACAACTTCACATACTGGGATTGATAATGGTGGCTCACTTCCGTTTCTCCTTCTTTAGCCGTGAGTGCATCCATAATCTCGTTATTTCTTGCTATCGTTCTTCCAATCAGATCTTCTGTCTTATAAACGATTTCTATTCTGTCGCGGTCATGAATATACACGTTCTTGATAAACTGCTCTGAAATGTACTGGGTCAGGATCGGGGAACCGATAACATACTCTGCTTTCTGAGAGGTTTTCTCGATATCCCGGAGCATCTGTTCATCCTCTCTCTCATGATTTGCAATATCCTTCATCTCCGCTTCCAGACGTTCGATTTCTTCTGTGAGCTTTTCCTTTTCCTTAAGATAAGCTTTCTTTGAGATCAGCCCTTCGGCATAGCCCTCGTACTTTCTGACACGCTCAGCCTTTAAAATCTCGATACGAGCAGAATTATTCTTCTTTGTTTCCGTATAAGTAGGAGCAATCAGTTCAATGGCATTCTTCGCTATCAGATCCAGCCATTTGAAATCAGCCAGATGCTTTTTTAAGAGCATGAATACCTTCTTTTCCATTTCAGGATATTTATACTGCCTGCTACAGCAATTAGAATATTTACCCGCCTTGCTCTTATGGCTGCAATAAAAGACTTTGTTATCATCACGATAAGTAAAAGCCAGATGACAATTGCCGCATCGGAGTTTTTTCTTTAAGGAATAGATTGCCGCCTTCTTACGGTCCCTTGAAGCTACAGAACGGATAATAAGTTGAGCACGCTGAAATGTCTTTTTATCCACCAAGGGCTCATGATGATCTTCGATGATCACCCATTCTGACTTAGGTAAGTAATGGACCTTTCTATAATCATAAATATCACTTTCGGTCTGATGTGCAATGCACGCCCCTGTATAGTTGTAGTTTCTGATAATGGCTCTTACTCTTCCGGTATCCCACACATATTCTTTATCTGTAAGAACTGTCCGTGGATGGAAATTATACAGTTCTTCCATTCTGTCACCCGGAAGCTTGACCTTATTCTCGTTCAAATAGTCAGAGATTTCTATCAACCTGTATCCTTCAGCAGCCATCTCGAATATCTTACGAACAGCATCCGCACATTCCGTATCTACCAACCAGCCTCTTTTTTCATCAGGATTTTTCCGATATCCGTATGGGAGAAGCGAAGATGGCGGATCACCTTTCTTCACCAGCGTCTTATATACACTCTTCAAACGCACCGACAGGTCTCTGCTGTACATGGCATTGATAAAATTCGTGATAGCGGTATCCATTCCCGACACATCGCCCAGATGCTTATCACTGTCATAACCGGAATTGACAGCAATAATACGCACTCCCAGTCTTGGAAAGATCTGATCCAGATAATCTCCCATTTCAATATAGTTTCTGCCAAGTCTCGACAGATCCTTTACAAGAACAACCTGAATCAGTCCGCTTTGAGCATCAGTGATCATCTGCTGAAATGCTGGTCTGTCAAAATTCGTGCCGGAGTATCCATCATCCACATATTCAATGACATCACCGTACAGTTCCGGATTTCGCATAACAAATTCCTGCAGGAGCAGCCTTTGATTCTCTATGCTGTTACTTTCCTTTTTGTTATTATCGACCAGATCACCATCAGCCATGGACAGTCGAAGATATATCGCTACATTCATCTGTTTTCCAACGCTTCCTTGATCAACTTTTCTATATCCTGATTCTTGAAAACTATTTCAATGCGGTCATCGTGATACACATTGATGCGTTCGACCATTTCCATTACAAGGTTATGATCAAAACCATCTTCAGCGGGATTACTCTCAATATTCTCCATCATAGAAAGGAAGTTATTGATGACACGGACATATGAATCCTTTTTAGCGTTCAGGGCTCTCCATTCAGCTTCCGCTTTTTGTCTTGCTATAACAAGCTTCTCATGCACCAGCTTGAAGTCATCCTCGGCAATGATTCCTTCCTTATAATCTTCATAGGTTTTGGCTTCCTTCTGCCTTTTCTCTTCCACATTTACAGCAGCGGCCATAATCTGTTTATCGATAGAAAGACCGATATCTTTTCCATTGCCAAGTTCCTTGATTTGCTTGATCAATTCTGCCTGATCAGTCAGAACCCTTATGTGCTGACTAACTTGTTCCATAACCAGAACCTTCAAAAAATCGTTATAAACAAAGTTATAACAGGAGTGATCCATCTTACTCTTCCCAGTGCACACATACTTAACATGTGTGTGTTCATCCCCCTCACCGTGTCCCTCTAATTTGGTGATCATCTTCTTCTGGCATTCTCCGCAGAAAACCATGTTGCTGAAATCTACACTGATGCCGCTCATTTTCCTTTTTGCCTCTTCCATCTGATCTTTCTTTACCATTTGATTCTGTTCCTTCCTTTCGTAGATTAAGTTATAATCAGCCTTCGGCACTAAAGCCTTGTGCATATTCTTATGGACTACCCACTGATCCTTGGGAACCACTACTACACTTCTCTGAGAAGCCACTTTCGTTCTTCTTGTTCTGCCGAGACAGATATCACCGGTATAAACAGGATTAGCGAAAATCTTCTTAACTGCCGATCCTGTCCATTTCTCTCTGCCGTTTGCAAGTCTTAGCGGGGATACCGGAGCTTCTATCAAATTAAGCCTATCTGCTATTTCATAGTGGGATACACCCATTATGTTCCATTGAAATATCACACGGACAAAATCAGCATATTCATCAGGAACATAGTTATTGCTGGCTTTATCCTTTCGATAACCATATGGATCAGGACCCAAAGGAAGAACTCCTCTTTTCATCCTACGGATCTTATTTGCCGTGAACATCTTCCGAGAAATATCTTTGGAATACATTTCATTCACCATGTTTTTTACGGGAGCTGAAATGCTCTGTCTGTCCGCATCCCTTGAGCTGTCAAAGTTATCATTAATGGCAATCAGTTTTACGCGCAGCTTGGGAAGGATATTTTCAATGTACACCCCGGTCTCTATGTAATCTCTGCCAAATCTCGAAAGATCCTTCACTACGATGCATCCGATCTTTCCATGATTAACATCATCCATCAGTCTTGTAAAATCAGGTCTGTCAAAATTGGTCCCGGTGTGACCGTTATCGACATAGGTGCCCACCAGCTCATATTCATCAGCATGCTCCAAAATATAGGAATTCACGTAGTCAATCTGATTCATAAGAGAATCTTCATCTTCATGACCATTATTCTCCATGGACAGACGAACATAGATTGCAGTCGGAATCCTTTTATGCTCAGGCTCAATCACCGTTTCTGATGTCTGTCCGACAATAGCACTCAGGTTTGTTAGATTCTTTCTACTCTTTCTCGCCATCTGTCATTGCCTCCTTCAATAGTTTTTCAAGCATATATTCTTTGCCGTCCGTATTGAGATAAATGACAACCTTACGATCCGGGTATATTTCAACTCTTCGCACCAGGGCATTCACGGTCTCGCAATTCAACTTCTTATGCGGATCGTATTTCAAGAAGCGCCGGGCCCATGGATTTTCCTTGCCCAGATATGTAATCCTTTTCTTTCTCTCCAGCATCATTTCATGGAATTGATCATTAACCTGCTGCTGTTTTTGCATAATAGTTTCATGTGCAGAATCGTATTCCTGCTGCGTAATCTCTCCGTTCTCATATTGCTCATAAAGCTCAACATTTCCGCTCTGTGCTTCTACGGATAAACGGAAGAGTTCTTTCGCTCTTTCACGATAAGAATCATCAATATCGCTAATGGCAGATAGTTTGAGATCGTGATTGACCTTGCAGACCCTTGAAGCCAGTTCACGCTCTTGTTCGATAACTCTGCAAAGTTCTTTTATCACATCCTCATATTCGATCAGGCAGACATCGTCCTGAGACCGGTGATAATAAGCAACCTGTTTACCGTCTATTTCCTTTTCTCTGTAAGAGAGTTTTTCGTCCGTATCCTGAAAGTAAATCCACCGTTTTAAGAGATAATGCTTGTTATATCTTTTGATATGATTCGGCTTTATAATCTCCTGTGCTTTATAAAACAGATCAGGATCTATAATCCTCGGATATCTAACTCCTTCCGTCTCAAATGCACTATCATCACCCATGTATTCTTCAGTAGCCAAAACTCTGCCAACTGCTTCCGCAATCCAGTCTTTCCTTCCGGGACTTACTTTTCTTACTGCCACATGGGATAGATGATTAGATGGTGTAGCCGCATGGATCCGGTTTAATTCCTTTGCAATCGCAACCTTTTTGACACCAGAAGCTGCCATATTAAAAATCAGCCGTATTACATCCACTATTTCATCATCAATCAGAAGTTCAGTCTGATCTTCGTTCAGGAGATATCCATAACGCTCCCAGCACAGCGCTATCTTTTTATCGCTCCGATACTGCTCCTGCCGACAGGAATACTCAAGAATCTCCGCATGTTTGCATCTCAGATCATAGAAATACCGTTCTACTTCATCCTCCGTCATATTCATGGTATTGATGCCATCTTCCAAAACAACAAAATGAATACCGAGCTTATAGAATGTCATATACAGCAGATTTCTTGCATACGCATAGTTCTTGCCACAACGGAAAATAGAATCGAGAATCACAAGATCAAATCGTCTGTTCATACCATCTATCCGAAGCTCCTGAAAAGCTGTATCTCTCATTGGATCATCACTCTTATCCAGATAAAAACGATCAATATTAAAGCCTTCGCTTTTGGCGTAATCACGGATGCGGTCATTCTGCTCCTTGATAGGAACGACATCTTTCACTAACAGATTAGAAACCCTCTTGGCATAACCAACTGCTATCATGCACCTACCTCCAGTATTTCATCAGCCACGGCAAGAATCTCCTTCAGCTCTTCCATGTGATGGAAGTTGACTTCAATTCTGTCCTTGTCATATACAACAACGCTCTCGATCAGTGAGACAGCCACGCGACGGTCAAGTTCCGTTACATTCCTATATTCCAAAAACTCATATATCCAAGGGATTTCTCTCACATCCAGCGACAGCTTCTTTTCCTTCTTCTTCTCATTTTCACGAAGAGATGCATTCAATCTGTCTATCTTTGAAGTAAAGGTTGCATTGATGTCCTTGAATTCTTCTTTGCTGATTACGCCATCCGTCATATCCATATACAGCTTTACCTTAAGCTCGCTGTAACGTTCGATCTCCCTCGCCTGTCCTTCCATCTGCCGGTTCAGAAGATCCAGTCCTATCTTGTCATGAGGTCTGTTTTCCATACTCGTGATAAGATCCACGGCCTTGGACAAAAATGACAACGTACTCTGAACGGAGCTTAATACCGTATCATATAGGACCTTTTCACTGATATTATGAGACGTGCAGCCCTTATGATACTTATAGGTCGTACAGTAATAGTAGTAATAGCATTTACCGCCCTTACTCGTCATCCTGCGCACAAGGTTCTGTCCGCAATCAGCACATTTTATAAGCCCTGACAGCGCATATATACTGTCTTCCTTCGGCGATACCCTTGTATCCTTTTCCATGAGTTTCTGAACCACATCAAACAACTCTTTCGGAACAATCGCATCGTGTGTGTTCTCAACGCGAATCCAATCCTGTTGGCTTACAGCAATACTCTTTTTCACCTTATAGTTGATCTTACGGTGCTTCCCTTGAACCATTGTTCCGGTATAGGTCTCATTCCGAAGAATCCTATTGACTGAAGTCACAGACCAGTTTGAATCTAACTTACTTCTGAAACCGCTATTAAACTTCTTGCCGCAGAGTCTCTTATATTCAAGCGGTGTTGGAATGCCGAGTTCCGTCAGTTTACGGACAATACCGAGAGTACTGTATCCATCCAGTCTCATATTGAAGATCATTTCCACAACTTTGGCCGCAGTCTCGTCAATAACAAGTTTGTTATGATCATTTACATCTTTCTCATATCCGTAAACCGCAAAGGAACCGATAAACTTTCCGTTCCTGCGTTTCATATCAAGCTGGCTTCTGACCTTTATCGACATATCTCTGCAATATGCATCGTTGATCAGGTTTTTAAACGGAACTATGATTTGATTGGAAGTATTCTGCTCGTCGGTGCTATCATAATTATCGTTAATAGCGATAACACGGACCCCAAACTGCGGAAACCACTGAGTCAGATATCTGCCCATCTCAATATAATTTCTTCCAAGTCGTGACAGATCCTTTACGATGATGCAGTTGATCTTACCGGTCTTGATATCATCCCACAGCCGAATAAATGAAGGACGATTGAAATTAGTACCGGTGAAGCCATCATCCACATATTCATCTAAGAGTTTTATGCCGTTCTTCGCAGCAAAGTCTCTTACCATAATCTTCTGATTCTTGATGCTGTCACTCTCAGCCTTATCGCCGTCCTCACGAGACAATCTGAAATAGCCGCAAGCTGCTAATTCTTTTGTATTCTTAGATCTTAATAATGCCGCCTCCAGCGCCATATCTTGGTACCTCCGGATTACTTAACCCACCACCGAACAAAGCATTCATAATGCAGTCGTTAATACTTTTTTCTCCCAGGAAATTGACCTTTACCGCAGTATTACCAACCCTATAGCAATACGGATTTTTAATCTGTTTGATGTAATCGATCGTTCTTTCAAGAAGTGGAAGTTCTGTTCTGATCTTTACATCCTTAATATCGACCAGAGTATCCTTATCTACTGTCCGAATATCAACTTCCTTAAGCCTTTTAAGCTCTTCTAACAAAGCCTGCAAATCTTCCCTGCTCGGGTTCTTCGCGTCAATAGTTTCAATAATGTTTGGCATGATTTGTTCCTCCTTAAAAAGTGTTCTACAAATCACACCTTTGAACGCATGTTTAACAACCAAGCGATGCTTCTGTCACCGATAACATCGGAATTCGTAGAATGTCTGCCCGCCGTATTCCGTCGTCCCTGCATATTCGATCAGGAAATACGGTTCTCTCTCAAGAAGCAACATCCCTGATATATAGTCTGCAATTCCGTCCTCACTCCCGAGAAGCCTTCCGGATGTTGTTGCCGCCTTACTCAGATCCGTCTCAACGAAAACGCTGTAATAACCCAGCCCGTCATATGGATAATATGAGTTATATTCCTCTTCTGTTATGCTTCCATTTGCAAGCAATGTTTTTAGATTATCGGTCGTCAGTATCATTCCGCCTGCGATGCACTTTGAGGTTGCAAGCGATACAACACGATCAGGACTATATGCGACACTGGTATTCGCTGGCTCTGTCGGTTGTGCAGTAACTTCCGGTTCTGTCGTCTGTTCAGTTGTCGGTTCTTCAGAAGGCACCTCTTCAACTGTTGCGGGCACTTCTGGTTGCTCTTCCGTTGCCTGAGGAGTAGGCTCCTGAATCGTTGGTGTAACCGAAGCTGGATTATCATCGACACTTATATCAGGCTGCTCCCTTACTGTTTCTGATGTCGCTTCCGGTGTTACAGTTTCATCATCAGTCATACTGTTTTCATCGTCTGACGGCACTGTATCTTCTACATCACTTACTTCTGTCATCTCGGCTTCTGTTACTGTGCTTTCTAATAGTTCATCTGTACTCCCCTGAGTCTCATAAGGTATCTGAATCTGAGCACACCCGGTGATCACAATAAGCATAGCCATGGTAAGAATTATGACCTTCTTCATAATCATCACCCCCGATCAAAACTGTGCGCATCCGCCAATGAATGCAAGCACGATCCGAAGCACCATTCCGAAGAGTAACAATGTTACTTTTGCAGCTTCTAACGCTGCTTTCAGTAACCAGAGACCTACAATGCCAAGTCCCTTTATCAGCCATAAAAGACCTTTTCCGATTGTTCTGATCATGTAAACCGCCTCCCTTTTGTTCCTATTTTTTCACCAACACTGTTGCTATGTGATAATGTACCCGTTTGGGTACTTTTATTATAGTGTACCCGAATGGGTACGTCAACAACTTTTTAAAGTTTTTGTACCCTTTTGGTTACCAACATGCTATAATAGGCTTGTTTAAGGGAAGGAGGCGGATGGTTTGGAAAATACCAATGATTCAATTGCGCAAAGGATGAAGTATTTCAGAAAACTTCGTAATATGACACAGGAAGACTTAAGTAATGCTTCCGGTATAAACTATGTCCTTATTAGGAAATATGAGACCGGGACACGTAATCCCAAATTTGACCAGCTGACAACGATTGCCAATGCATTAGGTGTCAGTGTTATCGAGTTTCTCGATATTGATATCGACACGGTTGGAGACCTTATGTCTGTTATCACGAAAATTGATGATAATACTTCTATGGAATTCAATGGACAGAAAGATAGTGACGGAAATTACATACCCGAAACCATTTCACTTTCATTTAAAGACGATTCAGTTAACCGGGCGCTTTCTACATACATGAAATATCGGGATTCCATAAAAGATACCAACGACAACTTTGAAGTTACCGATTCTGATGGAAATCAGATCACAATAGAACAGGTAAAAGGAAATCTTATTACAAACACCAGAAAAATAAAGAAGCCCGAGGAGTGATCCCCGGGTTTCCTGTTATCTACAGCTTTATATTCACTTCATTCAGAACAGCACTCATAGTCGAAGGGGCAACATGCGACACGATTCCCTGCATCTCACACTCTTTGCAAAGTGTCCGGAGCGACCATCGTTTCTTTCCTTCCGGCGGTTCCTTTTTAGTCAGTTCAACGATTTTCCTGATCGCATCTTCATCCAGTTTCCTTGCTCTATTCTCAACCTTCTTACGATAAATAGCACTTTCAAAACCCTCTTTTGCATACTTGGTACGCACGTCCTGAATGGTTGTATGCGATGATCCGAGCAGGTTTGCAAGTTTCGCATTAGACATTACTTTTTTCTCAACCGAATAATCTGAAAGAAGTAGTATTCTTGCTCTCATGATCGTCCTGTCGGACTCCTTGCCTTCAGCGATGATCTTGGTAAGGGCATCACGCTCGTCCGGTGAAAGCTTTACTATATATATCGTTGCTGCCATTATTCTAAAACACCTTATTTCCTTATATTTTCGATAATACGACTTAGAACATTGTAAGTGTCCAGAATAAATCTTGTCAATGTATTTTTGTGCAAAATAAAAATCCGATACACCCCACACTGAGCATATCGGATTCTAATCACTTCTTTAACGGCTTTTTCTCAGAAACCGGAGACTCATGTACTGCCGGTTTCATTTCATCAATTCCTGTCTTCTTCGCATAGTCCTCGAAAGCATCATCTCCATAGCGAAACTCTTTCTCCGCTACCGACACTCCCAGAGGCATTTCAGCATGAACCTCTTCCCTATCATCTTCTCTTGCAGCAGCTTTCTCTTTTTTCTTCTCAGCCCTACTCTTCTTAAACTCCTGAACCTCAGCAGACAGTTCTTCCATCTTTTCGATACCTTTCCCAAGCATTCTTGCGATAGCATCATAAATTTCTGCCTCATGGATCAAAGGCTTGATAACCAAGGAATTAAGTGCAGAATCTCTGCTGTAATCAGGATCTTTGAGTTCCTTTCCTCTGAAAGCTCTGAATGCGTTTTCCTTCTGCTGTTTTGCTTCACGTAGTGCATTGTCAAGTTCCGTAAGGCGTTCGGTCATGTTCTCGGTCAAAGCCCTCTCTTCCTCAACACTTGCCTTCATCTTAACAAATACCTGCTTGATGCGAGTCAGCGCGATAAGCTTATCAAGTCCCTGCTTTCCTCTGGATTTGATCGCAGTAAGAGCGTCCTTACAACCGCTTATAAAATTATCTTTTGCCTCACTGATATCTGCCTTTAATTTATGAAGGCGATCCAGTGCAGTATCAATTCGCTCCTTCACGGTTTCAACGACCTTCTGTCTTACAGCTGCCGCTTCATCCTTGATCTTCTCGCCAAGGCTTCTGTTCTGATAATCACTGTACGCTTTAAGCTCCGTGCGCATCTGTTCAACCTGGGCGATCATCTCATCAAGCTTATGCTCAAGCGAATCAATATACTCCATGGTACCTTTGATGTTCTCCGCAGCCTGCTTCATGCCGTTATTCTTAAGAACCTGCGTCAATTCAAGGACATCACCGTCCATTGCCATATCTTCGTTCTGCATCATCTCTTCTCCTTTGCTTTGGCAGGTGGACTGTCAGGTGCAGTCTTCTCGTCGGCAGCCTTACCGCCTTTCTCCTGGCTGCCCTTCTCTTCCGGTGCCTTTCCTTTCTCCGCAATCATCTCCTGCTGCTGTTCGATATACTCGGCAAAATCCTCTTCGGACTTATCCTTGCGATTGCCATATTCCTCGATAATGGCCTTATAAAGCGTCTCCCTGAACTCCTTTGTAACCGGATAGCAGATATCTCTGTAAATATCTTTTCCCTTATCATCAACCTGCTTGGTCTTGTAAGAAGGCATTGTCACAAAAAGACCGTTACTTCCCTGAAGGATGCTGACATTACTGATAACAAAATTGTCATTGATATATACCCTCGCAAAGCCCTTGATCGAGCTGCCTTCCCTCTCATAAGGAGTTACAGAAACCTTGAAGTTCGGGGATGCCTGATCATCCGCATCAACAGTAAGAACCGCCTTCTCGTCATCCATGGTTCTCTCGAATGCCTTAAGGATATTGGTATAGAGCTCTTCTCTGAATTCCTTGGTGATCGGATTACAGACATCCTTATAGATCGGATTGCCATTCTCATCCTTCTCGCTCGACAGATATCGCGGCATCGATACAAAGAGCTCTCCGCTTGCTTTGTTCTCTAAGATAGCGATATTCGTTACCTTGAAGGAATTGCCGAATACCAGCGTGCAAAACCCCTTTACCGCACTCTCGCCTTCCGTTCTGCTGTTCTCATAAATGCTTGCTCTGATTGTATAGTTCATAAAAACCTCTCTTTCCGTGGACAAGCCACACATTATTCTTTTGGTACACAATCACATACAAATCTCTTTGTTCCCTTGTTTGCACAGGTAAAAAGAGTCAGCTTTTCTGTTCCGTCAGTGTCCTTGATCGAATTCTCCCTTGGTCCTACGACCCTTGTGTTTACAATCTCATATGTATGAATGACACCCTCTGAATCCATGATTCTCACAAGGTCACCAACAGCAACTGTATTTAACTGTGTAAAGAAAACTCCGCTCCTGCTTCCGTTATGACCGCAGAGCACACAGTTACCTTGTTCACCGATCATTGCCGTCTCGGGCAAATGACCTATTCCCTTACTGAGTGCATCCGAATCCGCTCCTTCGATGATCGGATACCTGATCCCTATGCTCTCAATTTCAATGATCCCGATAACACCTTCCTCAAAAGATGGACGGGACGTCTCTTCTTCAGCGGAGGTTTGCTCACCCGATGGTATAGATACCTCCTCTTCCTCCTGCTCATCGTTTTTATCCTCGATCCTTTCATAAAAGTCTTCTATCATCTGCTCTGACTCCTTTTCACCGGATTTATACTCATATGCCGTATAAGCAATGAGACTGACTCCGGTAAGTAGGATCAGAACCGCAATTATTTTTATGATCATTCGTTTTCTCTTTTTCATAACAATGTCCTCATCAATCACACGTTTTAGCTGCCCATTTACAACCGGATCTAATCATCAGCGGTATGGTCTTGCATAGAAAACAACGCCGCTGTTTCTTAGCGGATCCAAGACAACGCCTCTCTTCTTACCTGCTGCATGAACCATCTGGTTGTTTCCGACATATATAGCTACATGGGAAATGTTGCGGAAAGTATTGTTATCTTCTCCGTCTGTAAAAAAGATCAGGTCTCCCGGCATAAGATCTTCCTTGTTGATGATCATTGCATTCTCAAAGCAGTATTCGCCCTGCGGACCGGCTGTAGAAGGGAGTGTGATCCCGACCTCTCGGTAGAGCCTGTAAACAAGAGAGCTGCAATCGTATATACCCTCTTCCATTCTTCTGCTCTGGTCATAACGGCAGCCGACCTTCGAAAGCGCCTGCGTTGCAACACTTTGTCCTACGGCACTGGAATAATATGCATTCCATGTATCCGCATCCATCATGTCGGTAAGAAGCGAGATCTGCTCCTCATTTAGAGTTCCCTTATCGATGTAATCCTGATACGTGAGATGGTGAACCACTGTAGATGTTCTAGTAACCATAACCGTATTGGAATTGCCTTCCGCCAGATATACTTCGATATTCTTTCTGCCCCACTGAAGAGCTTCATTATGCGTGGCAAAGTAAACATCAAAATCATTCCCGTAATGGTTAAGATCTCCGGTATCTTCTACGGTGTATTCCACACCATCAACAACAACCTTAGTACCAAGTGGAACGATCGGATTATAAGCATCTACCGCAATCGTATGATTCGGTGTTGCGGTTGCTCCCGATGCGGTTATTCCGTTTGCATAAGGTCCGCAGCATATCGAGCACGGACAGTACCCTGTCACCCAAGCAGTACCGATACTGTCTCCGACCTGTGTTTCCACCGATACCGTTGTCCGCTCGGTATAATTCATCTCATCGAAAACTTCCCTTAAGTGCTGCTTTCCTGCATCATCCATGACATAGCCTGCCTGACCGTCACCATAGAGGATCATATAAACCGCAAGCGTGTCATTATAATTCGTTATCGGGGCACCGTTATTCGTGTTGCAATAGGTGACTGTCTCGCCGTTTCCTTCAAGCTGCAGGATGTTCTGATTAAACTCCATGTAGTAACCACTAAGTACCATTCTCGGATCTTCATAACCCGTTTCCGGCATAGGGAAGAAAATGGCAAGCGGCGAATTATAAGCAACACCAAGTGTCAGAACGATAGGTGCTACTACAGAGATAAGCGTCGTGATAAGAAGAAAAGCCAGAAGTCCGATGATCGGCAGTGATACCTTGATCTTTTCAAGGATCTTTCTTGCAGTAATATCACGGATCATCTTAAAAAGACTGTCTTTCTGCTCTTCCTCAGATCTCGTCTTATCGATAAACCACTTGATCTTACGCATACGAATCGTTCTTCTGGAATCTGCTTCTTCCATCTTCTTCCCGACTTCATATCCGATAACGGCACCTGCACCGATACCGATCAAGGCACCGACCGGACCACAGGATGAGCCTGCTGTCGTAGCGGCTGCTTCTGTTCCGACAGTTGCAGCGACCTCGGCGGTAGCCTTAGCCGTTTCTGTTGCGATTGCCTTGGCAGTCTCTTTGGAAGTCTCCTGTGCAGCTGTTTTAGCCGTTCCCTTAACCACAGCCTTAGCTCCACGCTTTGCAGCTTCTTTCGCAGTATTCTCCGTGGATTTGATCAGCATCTTTTTCTTAACATCTACAGTCTTCAGACGGCGCTTCTCCGAGATCTTCTTACGGAACTTCTTTCTTACAAGCTCCGCGCCCTGCTGAGTTACACTCTTCGCTGCCTGCTTTGCCGGCGAAAGAACATACCCTGCGGTATAAACTGCATCTCTTATCTCATCACCGCCTTCAACCTCTTCGGACATACGCTCCATTCCTGCCCGACCGACTTCAGCAGCCATGGAACCCTTTTGCAAAAACAGTGATCTGTCCTTCATCTTGATGGACTGCTCCTGCTGCATGAAACTGTCTTTTAATGCCTTGAATCCTTTCCCGGCAGAATCGGACGAAACGCTGCCCTTCAGCCTGTCTTTGATATCAGGCTTTTTCTTCATATGGATATCAATCTTCTTCTCCTGCTTCATATGTATATCCATAGGCTTCTCTTCGACCTTATTAATCTTCACTTTCACATCTCCTTCCTTCGAAAATGGCAATAGAAAAAGCCGCTTCAGAGCATCTACACTCCGAAACGGCTTTGATATTCAAGTAAGGCTTTAATCACCTTACCCGAGGAACGTTCCCATCACATGCGGTTTACGAACAGTCCTGTCGGGATGCTCTTCAACCATGTCAGGTGCACTCACGGGCTTCACCGGTAATTCTTCTTCCGATTCAGAAACATAAGAACCGGAAGACTCAACCGCCTTATCTACACACTCGGCATCATCAGCAATCTTCCCGGCCTTCTTCTGCTCCGCGATCTTCTCATGGATATTCGTGTTATAGAGCTTATAAAGGTCCGTATCCTTGCTGATCTGGTTATCAAACGGGATCACAACATTTCCGCACTTGATCAGACCCATGCCGGACGCTGTATTCGTGACATATCGAAGCTGTGCCTGTGATACGCCGATAACATCTGCCATCTTCGCGCTGTCGGTATTCGCCTGTTTTAAAAGCGCCACGAACTCGGAATTGGCAAGCATGGTTGTCGCGGTATAGTTCTGAAGCAGATCCACGACATTCTGCGTGATACCGGTACAGAGACCGCCCTGCTTACGAACCTTCTTCCAAAGCTGCTGCAGGTACTTCGCTGAGTACTCTGAATTGAGCAACACGTGGAACTCGTCGATATAAAGCCAGGTAGCCTTTCCTCTCTGTCCGTTCTCAACGATCCTCTGCTGAATGGATTCCATCATAACAAGCATTGTGATAGGACTGAGCTCCGTACCGAGATCCCTGATACCATAGACCGTGAAGCGGTTATCCACATCCACATTGGTCTGATGATTGAAGATGTTAAGCGAACCTCTTACAAAAAGCTCCAGCGACAGAGCAATATCCTTCGCCTCGTCTTCCTGCTGATCAAGGAGCAGCTTATAGAAATCTTCCATGATCGGAATAGATCTGTCCTCAACAGACTTCTTTGCTATATCCGTATAAAGCTTTCTTACACATCTGTCGATAATGGATTTCTGTCTGGAATTAAGACTGTCACCGATACACTGTTCACAAAGGCCGAGCATGAATTCGCCCTTCTCTCGGATCCAGCCCTTCGTATCATTCAGGTCAAGATTCCATACATCCATCGAGAGCGGATTCACGTAATTATCCGTATAGGTGGACATATTCACAACCGTACCACCGTAAGTCCTTGCCACATCGAAATACTCGTTCATCGGGTCGATTACGATGATCTCATCCTGTCCCGATAAGAATACGGACCCCATCTCCATCTTGCAAAAGAACGATTTACCGGAACCCGGAACACCGAATACAAAGCCGTTACCGTTGATCAGCTTCTTACGATTACCGATATTGATATTCTTGCTGATCTGATTGATACCGTAGTAATTGCCGCCCTTGTCATTTAATTCCTGCACATTAAAAGGCATCAGTACCGCAAGGCTCTGTGTGAGCATGGTTCTCATGGTCTCCACCTGCCTTACACCGATCGGAAGTGCAGTGTTCAGCGCTTCCTTCTGCTTATAGTAATGCGGCTCGATCACGCAGCTGTTACGCTTTCCGATCGTCTCTACCGTCTCCGTGATGCTTTCCAGTTCTTCCTTGGATTCTGCCATCAGGATAATCGTTACTGCCACATAGAAGAGGCACTGGTCATTCTCTCTGACATCATCCATGATTGCTTCAATCTCACGCTTCTCTGTCCTTTTCGCATAAGAGATCTCCGTCGAGAAATCGTTATTCTTATTACGGACTCTCTGCTGCTTGATGATATCCGATTCGATACCGAGATACTTCTTCTGCAAGGTCTTTGTAGTAAGATCCTTCGGGACAGGAACCACATCGATGCTTGCAATGGAATGAACCGGCAGCGATGTGATCTCATTTAAGAATCTGTCGGAAAGGCTGCTGGGATACTTCTTGATAAAAAGCGCCCTGCAGAACTTACTCTCATCTTCGAAATGATCCGGGAAAAACTTCAGTATCCCGTTACAAAGATCATTCTTAAAATCCGCACCGACCTTCTTTGCTGTTTTGATATCGAAATCAAAGCTGTCCTCATCTCCGAGATGATAAACATCATGAAGGACTTTTAGTCTCTCATTACCGGTAAGAGGAACAATATCCGCACCGAGTTCGATAAATGCCTTATGGATCGTAGCTTCCAAAGTCGCAAACTGCGCCTTGGCTTCCTCGAAGTTCTTTCGCT
>JAEEGL013069909.1_pt1 | contig 19237 bp, 11 predicted proteins | sample 9134231 | NCBI WGS metagenome assembly JAEEGL01 (sample SAMN16246548, study PRJNA631951) | gut metagenome | biome: gut microbiome; feature: rumen; material: fiber-attached | host: Bos | place: Iran: Karaj | collected 2018-10 | reverse complement strand
CGCTCGGCCTCGGCGCACGAAGACAATCCTGCACGTATCATGGAGGCTATCAACGAGGTCTCCTGTCAGAGGAATGAATCGAACATGTTTGTCACTATGTTTGTCGGCGTGCTCGATTTGCCCACGGGACACCTGTGCTATTGCGATGCGGGACATGACGCACCATTCTTAATTGTCAATTCTCAATTGTCAATTCTCAATTGCACACCCCATTTGCCCGTTGGTATGTTCGACGATACGACATATACCGTTCAGGAGCTCTCGCGCGAGACTGACCGCACCATCGTCCTCTATACCGACGGACTGCCGGAGGCGATGAATGCAGAACACCAGCAGTTTGGCGTGGAGCGCATACAAGCTGTGCTCGACACCTGCGCCGATTATGCCCCCAAGGAGATTCTGGAGAAAATAACCCAGTCTGTCGATGGTTTCGTGAAGCATGCCGAGCAGAGCGACGACCTGACCATGTTGGCTATCAAATACTTTAAAAAATAAAGGATTATGAATACAAAAATTGAAGAAATCGAAGGCAAGTATGTTGCCACATTAGAAGGAGAAATGGATACCGCCGCGGCTGTCGAGGCCGAGGAAGTGTTGAAGCCCATCTACAACAGTAATGGCAAGGATGTCATCATCGACTGCACGAACCTGGAGTATATCGCATCCAGCGGTCTGCGTATTCTGCTGAGCATCCTGAAGGGTGCCCGAGCTGGTGGCAGCAAGGTGGTGATGCGCGGTGTGAACGACGATATCAAGAATGTATTCAAACTGACAGGATTCATCAGTATCTTCGAGTTCGAATAAGAAGAAACTGCCTATGAAAAAGTATTGTGTGTTGCTATTATTAGTGGCAACTACGGGTAGTTGGCCTCAGAAGGACTCTCTCGCTCAGCCTGTTCACCGCTAAATGGTAAAAGGGGCCAATCCTGCACATCTCACAATAACACGAAACCAAGATGAATACAAAAGAGAAAAAGGCGTTTAATAGCCAGTTCTGGCGTTTCCTATGGGCATCCATCCTCATTGGTCTGTCTGCCTGTTTGGGTAATGTGGTGGACGCCATGATAGTGGGCAACCTGATTGATGAGGACTCTGTGAGCGCCATCAACCTTTCACTGCCATTACTTCAGTTTATGTACACCGTCAACATGCTGCTGGCTACTGGAGCGGGCATGCTGGTAGGTATGGAATTAGGCAAAAAGGACACGCGGCGGGCATCGTACATCTTTATCATTTCGATGTTGGCCTGTTTGCTGACAGGTTTCATGTTAACAACATGTGGTGTGCTGACACCCGATGTCGTGACACGGCTACTGTGTGACCACGAGCAGCTTTATCAGCCTACCTTCGAATACCTGCGAGTGATGCTGATAGGTGCACCTGCCTACTTGTTGATGTGGGGCCTTGACACGATGGTCAGCGTTGATGGCAGTCCACGCTTAGTGTCGGTATCCATCTTGGTGGATAATGTCGTTCACTTGGTGCTCGACGTGGTGTTCATCAAGTATTTCGGCTGGGGCATCGAGGGTAGTGCATGGGCTGCCGTCATCGGTCACGTTGTGGGCATCGCCATGATGGGCATTCATTTCCTTTCCAAAGAGAATCATCTGCGACTCACTTGTGGGTGCCAGAAACCAGTTTTCGGCGCTATCCTCTCGCAGGGCGCACCGCTGGCCATTGCCTCGGTCTGTCTGACGGTACTGATGTTTGCATCTAACAAGATCATATTGTCATCGCTGGGGCGTACGGGTATCTATGCTTTTGCCCTCTGTATGAATCTGCTGCTGATATACAACCTGTTTTTGGGAGGAGTCTGCCGCACTATCCAGTCACTGGGCTCTATCCAGGTGGGGAAGGGCGACAACGAGGCTTTCACGCTGGTGTTGCGCAAGTCGTTTAACTTCATCACCGTAGCAATGGCCATCACCTGCATCTACGTATGGATATGGCCCGAGAGCATAGTCATGCTATTTGGTACCAATGAGAATGAGATGATTATCGAAAGCTGCTATGCGTTGCGTATTTTTGCCATTTGTCTCATTCCTTTTTGCTACATCTACACCATCATGATTGTCTATAAGCTCTACAACTATCACCAAATGGCACTCTTCATTTCCTTCGCCCTGTCGCTGACGGTCATCCCCGTGTTGTGGATAGTTTCGAGGTTCGCTAAAGAGTGGATATGGTATGGTTTCCTGATAGCTTACATCATTGAGATGGTTGCCATTTTCGTGCTCCACAAGATGACACACGTTAAATTTGAGTTAAGAGCTAAAAAATAAATGAAAACATCCGCACCATTAACTAAAACGCAGTATGGCCTCTACGTGGAAAGTGTCAACCACCAGGGAGAGCCTTGTTATAATGTACCCTGTTTTTATATCCTTGACGGCAGTCTGGACGAAGAACGGCTCCGTAAGGCTGTCGAGACGGCAGTGGCGGCACACCCGACACTCTTTTCGCGCATCGAACTGACGGAACAGGGCGACCCTGTGCAGACTATCGACGACACCGAGACATTCTCGCTGCAAGTAGAACATGTTGATGACATCGAGGCCGACAAGAAAGAAATGGTTCAGCCTTTCAATATCGTGGGCGACCGTCTGTTCCGCATCCGTCTGCTTCGCGACAAAGAGCACTTCTACTATTTCCAGGATGTCCACCATACGCTCTTCGACGGAGGTTCGCAAGGGCTTATGCTGGCTGACATCGAAAAGGCATATAACGGCGAACTGTTGGAACCAGAGGAGTTGACGCTTGCTGATATTGCCAGGACAGAGGCAGAGGTGCAAAATACTCCAAAGTATGAGGAGGATAAGAAATGGTATGCGGAAAACTATGATTGCGGTGACTGCTACTCTCCGCTGTTGCCCGACCGTGATGACATACAGTTCATAGATGCCTTGATGACACGGACAATGGCTGTTGACAAGGAACGGGTGGACGATTTCTGCAAGAGGAACGGCATCTTCCGCAGTTCGCTCTTCACGGCGGCCTACAGCTATCTGCTGGCAAAATATAACAATGAGCAGCAGGTGCTGTTCAATACGGTACACAACGGACGTGCCGACAAGCGCACGGGCCGCACGGTGGGTATGATGGTGAAAACGGTACCCGTATATGCCAAATTCGAGAGCGACACAAGTGTGCTCGACTTCATCAGAGCCGGACAGAAACAGATGAAGGATTGCCGCCAACATGCGTCGTATGCATATAGCGACATCATCCGCGACTTGGGATTACGACCTGCCACGCTATTTATCTGGCACGGCAATGTGCTGGACAATAACCCGTTCTGTGGCAAGCCGATGAAGTTCATTCTCCTCTGCAACAACAGTCGCGAGGTGTCTCTCTATCTGAAGGTCGTCATCAAGGAAGGACGCTTCATAGTTGAAGCAGAATATAATGGCAATGAATATAGTGAGGCGCTCATGAGCCAGTTTATGGAGAGCTACGAGGCCGTGGTGGAGGGATTCCTCACCAAAGAATATCTTCGTGAGGTGGACATCACCACAACCTCTCAGATAGAGCTGCTCGACTCGTTCAACGACACCGACCGCCCCTACGACGACACCCAGACGGTTGTGTCGCTGTTCCGTCGTCAGGCCAAGGCCACGCCAGATGCAGAGGCCGTCGTCTTCAAAGACCGTCGCTACACATACGCCGAAGTAGATGATATCAGCGACCGCATTGCAGGCTATATTGTATCCAAAGGACTGGGCGTGGGCGATGCCGTTTCTGTCATCATCCCACGCTGCGAGTGGATGGCTATTGCCTCACTCGGCGTGCTAAAGGCTGGCTGTGCTTATCAGCCGCTGGATCCCAGCTACCCGAAGGAGCGTCTGAATTTCATGGTAAAGGATGCTGCAGCCAAGTTGCTCATTGCCGACGAGGAACTGCGCGACCTAGTGGACGAATACACTGGCGAAGTGCTGCTGACGAAAGAACTATTGTCATTGCCTGCCCTCACGGCGGAAACCAACTCTCAACTCTCAACTCTCAACTTTCATCTTTCCCCTTCTGACCGTTTCATTCTGCTCTATACCAGTGGATCGACTGGTGTCCCCAAGGGCTGCCAACTGACGCATGGTAACCTGGTGTGCTACTGCAACTGGTACTGGAAATACTACGCGCTGAAGCCGGAGCACAACGTGGCTGAGTATGCCAGCTATGGTTTCGATGTACACCAGGAGGGCATCTATCCGCCACTGACCGGCGGTGCCACCGTATACATCATCCCTGAGGAACTGCGTCTGGATCTTGTGTCGCTCAACGAATATCTGGAGCGCGAACACATCACCCATACCTTCATGACTACACAGGTGGGCTATCAGTTTGCAACGAACATTGAGAACCACTCCTTGATGCATCTCTCGGTGGCTGGCGAGAAGCTGGCCAGTATCGCTCCGCCCAAAGGCTATCAGTTGCACAACGGCTATGGTCCCACAGAAGCCACCATCCTCATTGCCATCTATCCCATCAAGAAGAAAGACAAGGACGTTCCCATTGGTAAACCTTTGGACAATGTGCGGCTTTATGTGGTCGACGAGCAGGGGCATCGTCTGCCTGTGGGTGCTATGGGTGAATTGTGGGTAGCCGGACCGCAAGTGGCACTCGGCTACTTGAACCGACCGGATAAGAACGCAGAAGTATTTATTCAGAATCCATTTACCACTGATGAGAAATACATTCGCGCCTATCGAACCGGCGATATCGTGCGCTACCTGCCATCGGGCGACATCCAGTTTGTAGGACGTCGTGACGGGCAGGTGAAGATTCGCGGATTCCGCATCGAGTTGAAGGAGGTGGAGGCCGTCATTCGCGAGTTCCCCAGCATCAAGGATGCTACCGTACAGGCCTTTGACGATGAGAACGGCGGTAAGTTCATTGCTGCCTATATCGTTGCAGATGAGCAGATTGACATTGATGCAATGAACAACTTCATCCTCGACCAGAAACCGCCGTATATGGTGCCTGCCGTGACGATGCAGATAGAAAGCATCCCGCTGAACCAGAACCAGAAGGTGAACAAACGCGCCCTGCCGAAGCCCGTTAAGTCTGTTGCTGTGGCACAGCAACAAACAGAACAAGCACCGCTCAACGATATGGAGCAGGAACTGCACGAGTTGATTTCGGATATTATCAGTAATAGTGACTTCGGCATCACCACCATTCTTGGTGATGCCGGACTGACCTCTATCTCAGCCATCAAGCTGGCCGTACAGGTGAACAAACGCTACGGTGTCACCCTTGACGCAAAGTCTCTTGTCAAAAGCGGCACCCTGCAGAGCATTGAAAATGAGATATGGAAATCTCTAATGAGAAATGGAAATGAAGAAATGAAAAACGCCAGTGACAGCCAATCCTCATTCCTCACTTCTCATTCCTCATTTCCTTTGAGTTATGCCCAGACTGGTGTCTACTTCGACTGTTTGAAGAATCCGGAGACAACGCTCTATAACATTCCTAACAAGATTGCTTTCCCGCAGCATACGGATACTGCCCAGTTGGCAGAGGCCCTCAGGACGCTGGTGAAGGCGCATCCTGAGATGACCGTTCACTTCGGTAACGGAGACAAAGGCATCGAACAGACCATTGATTTGGAGCAGGCTGTGGAGATACCAGTGAAGAGCATGAGCGATGAGGAATTATCGCAGTATAAGCACGACTTTGTGAAACCCTTTGACCTCAGCAAGGGTCCGCTCTATCGTTTTGAGATAGTAACTACCGAACGGCAGACCTGTCTGCTGATGGATGTGCATCACCTAATATTCGATGGCGGCTCTGTGGATATCTTCCTGCAACAACTCTGCTTTGTGCTCGATGGTAGTGTCATCGAGGAAGAAGACCAGAATTATGCCGCCTATGTGACAGCCGAAAAAGTTGCAGAAGGTGGGGCAGACTATCAGGCTGCCAAAGATTTCTTCAAAGAGCGGTTGTCTGTGGTAGAAGCCGCTACGGAGGTGCGTCCCGACCTGCCGAACCCCTCGAGGGGAACAATTGGCAAAGCCATTTCTTCTCTTGATTTCGAGACTATCGATGCCTTCTGTCGTAGCAACCATATCACGCCGGCTCATATGATTCTGTCGGCCATTTACTATTCTTTGTCGCGCTTTGTCAACAGTGAGCAGGTCTGCATTACCACCGTCTCAAGCGGTCGCTCCAACCTGCATATCCGCAACACCGTGGGCATGTTTGTCAATACGCTGGCCCTGAGTGCTACTATCGGAAAACAAAGTGTGAAGGAGTTCCTGCAAGAGGTCAGCGAAAACTTCGACGAGACATTACGCCACGAGAACTATCCGTTCGCACAGATTGCTGCCGACTACGGTTTGACGGCTGAGATTCAGTTTGTCTATCAGTTGGGCATGATCAGCCAGTACGTCTGTCAGGGAGCTCCGTTGGAAATAGATAATATGGAACTCCAAGTACCCAAGTTCCCCATCACTTTCTTTATTGCTCCGGTCGCTGGACAGCCCAGTGTTTGTGTGGAATATGACAATGGCAAGTATTCTGCCCGTCTGATGCAGAGCCTTGCAGATGCCGTCAAGGTAACGTTAGAGCGCATGATTGCCAAGCCTAATGCCGCCCTGACCAGTATCAGTATTGTCAGCGACGAGGAGGCAGAACGTCTCATCAAGATAGGAACAGGAAAAGAGATTGATATCGACATCAGCAAGACCTTTGCCAACCTCTTCACCGAGCAGGCTCAGCGTACACCCGATGCACCCGCTGTGGTGGATAGGGACAGCCAGTTGACTTACAGTGAGATGGACCGCTATTCGAATGCGCTGGCCCGTCAGTTGATAGACTTCGGCGTACAACCCAACGACTTCGTTTGTGTGATGCTCGACCGTTTCAAAGAGTTCCCGTTGGCCGTACTTGCCATCCACAAGGCCGGTGCTGCCTATACCCCACTCGACTTTGAATATCCCAACGAGCGCCTGAGTTATATGCTCGAAAACTCTGAGTCGAAGGTGCTGATAACCTCTCACGATGTGCTTGAGGCCAAGCAGGCCGAGAGTGATTTCAGTACCGCTGCTGCCAAGACATTCTTTATCGATGACTTCATGACCACTGTGGTCGGCGATTCTGTCGCCGACGCTATCGATTTATCTTCTCCCGACGGCCTTGCCTACATGATTTATACCTCCGGCTCTACGGGCAAACCTAAGGGCGCCATGCTCCATCAGGCCGGTCTTCGTAATTTCATTGCTGTGGTTATCGACATGGAGAAACTGACAGCCGACGACCGTATCAGCGGTCACCGTTCGTTCTCGTTCGATGCGCATATCGAAGATATGTATCCTGTGCTGACGCTGGGTGGCTCGTTCCACATCATGCCCACAGAAATCCGTAAGGACTTGGCGGCTATCCGTCAGTTCCTGATCGACCACAAGTGTACGGGTGGCGGTTACTCGACGGCGATGACCTGTCTGCTGCTCAATACCTTCGACGACCTGCCAATCCGTTTTACCACGGGTGGTGGTGAGAAGATGGACGGCGTCTACAGCGACCATATTGAGATCATCAATGTCTATGGCCCGACGGAGTGTACAGATGACACCTCGTATTATAGCATCGCTCCTGGTCGTCGCGTTGAGAATATCCCTATCGGACAGAGTGTGGCCAACAACTGGAACTTCATTGTTGATACTGCCGGCAACCTTGTGCCACAGGGTGTGGCTGGTGAGTTGTGCTTTGCCGGCATACAGGTTGGTCGCGGCTATTGGCGGCTGCCCGAGCGCACGGCTAAGTCGTTCGTCGACTGTCCGTTTGTCAAGCAGGACCGCTGGGGACGTCCTGTTCGTATGTACCACACGGGCGACCTCTGTCGCTGGTCGGAGGATGGACAAATCGAGTACATGGGTCGTATCGACACCCAGGTGAAGTTGCGTGGTTTCCGCATTGAACTCGGAGAAATTGAGAGCAAGGCCCTAAATATTGAGGGCATCCGTCAGGCTGCTGCCGAGGTACGCAAGGTTCAGGGCAACGAACACCTGGTGCTTTACTATACGGTGGTCGATGGTTCTGCCATCGACGATGCCGCCATCCTTGCTGCTCTCAAAGCCTCGTCATTGGCCGACTACATGGTGCCTGATGTCTATATGCAGATGGACAGAATGCCGATGACACCCAACGGCAAGATCAACCGTAAGGTATTACCGGCACCCGAGATGAAACGTGCCACCGAATACGAGGCTCCGAAGGGTGAGAAGGAAGAGCTCTTCTGCAGCATCTTCTCCGACATCCTGAAAATCAAGGATGTGGGTGCTACCGACAACTTCTTCGAGATTGGTGGTACCAGCATCAATGCCATCAAGGTCATCGTCGAGGCCAGCAAGCGCGGTGTGCAGATCGTCTTCAACGACCTGTTTACCCAGAAGACGCCACGCGCCCTTGCAGCATTTGTAAGTAGCAGCGAGACTTCAGCCGCCACGAATACTGTGGTCGGCGATTCTGTCGCTGACACATCCATCGCCACCCCTGAGACAGCCCATTATGCACCGCTCAACAGCCTTCTTACTTCGAACACCCTTGCTTCCTTCCGGGAGGGCAAGCGTCAGACCATCGGTGATGTGCTGCTGACAGGTGCCACAGGCTATCTCGGCATCCACATCCTCAATGAGTTGCTGACCAATTATCACGGCAAGATTCTCTGTCCTGTCCGTGCTAAGGGCAATGACGAGGCCTTGAGTCGCATCAAGACGTTGTACTTCTATTACTTCGGTCGTACAGAGGCCTTTAGTCATTTCGACGAACGCGTATTAGCCTTTGTCGCTGAGGTGACAGAACCCGATGCCTTCGATGGTCTGTCAGACCAACTGACCGTTGTCAACTGTGTGGCTAATGTGAAGCACTTCTCTGCTGGTAACGACATCGAGATGGTCAACATCGAGTCGGTGCGCCACCTGATCAGCTTCTGTTTGCGAACGGGTTCGCGACTCATCCATATTTCTACCAACAGCATTGCCGGCATCAGCGTTGACGATGTGCCCGGTCCTGAGGTCAGACTGACGGAGCAGAGTCTCTACATCGGACAGAATATCGATGCCAACAAATACGTCTATTCGAAATTCAAGGCCGAGGAGTTGGTGCTCGACGCCATTGCTCACCATGGGTTGAATGCGAAGATTATGCGTGTGGGCAACCTCTCGGCACGCCAGAAGGACGGTGAGTTCCAAATCAACTTCAACACCAACAACTTCCTAGCCATGTTGCGCGCCTATGTTGTCATTGGTATGGTGCCCTACGAAGCCCTAGACCGGCGTTTCGAGTTCTCGCCCATCGACGAGGTGGCTTGTGCCATCATGCAACTTGCACAGACACCGAAGGAGTGCACTGTGTTCCATCCCTCAAACACCCATCGTCAGTACCTCTCTGATATCCTTACGGGCTTTGCCGAGGCGGGCATCACGCTGCGCCGCGTGGAAACCGAGGAGTTCCAACAGGCCTTGGAGCGGATGATGGAGAATCCCGATCTGGTAACCCTGCTCCGTCCGCTGATAGCATACAATATGGGCTCAGGCCACAAGACGCACTGGATAGAATCGACTAACGATTACACCACGCAGGTACTCTATCGCATTGGTTTCCAGTGGTCTCCGACTGCAGCCGACTACGTCCATCGCTTCGTTGACACCATTATGGGGTTTGATTATTTCACAATATGAGATAACTGAAATTATGGATGCAAGTTTTGTATATTTGCAATAAATAAAAAGAATAGGAACTATGCCGAGAAAGAAAGGCGGATTGCCTTATGAAGTACACCCCACGCCTGCCAAGGGCAAGGATGGCAAGAACATCATGTATGTGAAGCCTGCCAGGGGGTATAAGATGAACATGAGTGCTGTCGACCAGTTCTGTAGTCGCGGCGGCTATGGCATGCGGGAAGGTGAACTGTCGAGGGCTTTCGACGTGTTTATGAGTGCTGCCGCAGAACTGATGTCGATGGGTTACCGCATTGACACCACCATTGGCTCGTTTGCACCCAAGCTGGCTTTGAAGCGTGAGATTACGGATGCCGCCGAGGTCAGGAACAGCGACGTGATGCTCGACGGGGTGGAATACAAGCCGGGAAAGAAGTGGAACAAAGCCATCGGCAAGTGGCTCTACGACGGTTTCCGTAAGGTCGACACCCCTAACGTCCAGGAAATCATAGGCGACAAGGCGAATCTGGAGAAGGCCCTCGCAGAGAGTCTGAAACGCGGTTTTACCACTGTGAGAGCGTTCGCCTATCATGCTAATCTCACCCTGTATTCTGCGCGAAAACAGCTGAACGAGTGGACCAAGGGTGAGAATCCCAAGCTGATGAAGAGCCGCATGGGACAACAGGATATATATACTGAAATTTGAAAAAACATAGCCCCATGTGCCCCAATTCACGGGAAGTCCCTTTGTATAAAGGCAATTTTCGGGGGCTATGTTTGCCAAAAAGGGTGCCCCAACCCCGCCCCAACAGTGCCCCCTTCACAAATCCGACAATAGCTTTTGCGTATACGGGAACGGTCGTTTGCGTATACGCAAACGGTTGTTTGGGCTAACGCAAACGGTTGTCGTAAAGGCTCGGAGTCCCTGTTACAACGGCACTTGTACCGCGTTCGGACGGTCCCTACTCCCTATAAGGGACTATCTGAACGAGGCAAAGGAACTATCCGAATGGAGCAAAGAAGGCATTTCTATAACATTCATGCTTTCTTATGCATTTTTTTTGCTAAAATACTTGCATTTTGAATGTTTTTTTTGTACCTTTGCAGTTAACAATAAACACACCTGATGAATATGAAGATTACCAAAGTAAACACCACAGCCGGGCAGTTCAGGTCGCCCATTTCAACAGAGCTAAGTACCGTCATTGAGCGTATGCGGGAGCCAAAAACCAAAGAGGCCGCCGACCGCATAGCCAGCATCGCCATGCAGTCGAGACTGTTGATGGAGCAAGGCATGCCCAAGTATTTTATCCGAGACACCGACTCATTACCCTATCTCATCTTCTCGGCCACATTCGGCAAGGCCGGATTCGACAAGCCCCTGTCGTTCACAGGACTGGTACTGCTCAACATCCCCTGTCCACAGGGCATCCAGCAGGTTGCCGAGATGCGCGACAAGGTGCGCCAGATACCCTATACGATGCTGGCATTTGCTGGCGTCAGCGGTGTGACGCTGAAGGTGGTCGTCAAGTGCGAATACGATTCGGAAGGTCTTGACATTCAGGATTACACAGCGTTTCTGAAGGAAGCCAAGGATAATGCCATGCGCCTTTACATTGCATTGGCACAGTGCGACATGCTGGTGGGCGAGGTACACATTACCAACGGATGTCGCATGAGTTACGACCCGCAGCTCTATTACAATCCCCAGGCTCAGGTGCTGCCCGTGGTCCGTCAGGGGAAAAACCCGCTGAAAGCCTACGAAGGCACCAAGACCGACGACAACGGCACCGTCGTGTGGTATCCCGGCTACGAACACCGCGAGCGCATCAAACTGGAATACCAGACCTGTCTCGCAAAAGCCCTCGAAGACTGTCCGGAGAATATGGAGGAGTGTCTGCAGACGTTGGCTGACTATTGTAACAAGGCCTGTCTTGCGGAAGAGGGTTGTGTCATCAGGACGTCCTGGAACGCACGCTTCAAGCCGTTGGGTATTGACCTGATTCGCAAGACGTTCCGTAATTCTTACAAAAAACCATATAAAGGAGCCCCTGTCTCGCAAATGAACGAAAAGGAGCGCATCATGCGGAGCATCGAGGACTTCCTGGCACGCCGCTATCAGCTCAGATACAACGTAGTGAAAGGTGTTACGGAGTTCCGTCCCAACGACCTGCGCTTCTCTCCTTGGCAGCCCCTCACCGACAGAGAGCTGAAGAGTCTCGTGGTCGAGGAGATGAAGGAGGGCGGCGAGAGCTGGATGAATGACATCCGCACCTATATAGAGTCGGCTCACATCGAGGACTACAACCCCATCCACGAATTCCTGGCGGGTTGTGGAGAATGGGACCAGAAGCGCAACTATATCGAGGACTTTGCACGGCGTCTGCCCACCAACTACGAGCTGTGGCCCAAATACTTCCACCGCTGGTTTCTGGCTATGGTGGCTCAGGCGATGAACCTTAACAAGAACTACGGCAACTCGATGGTGCCCCTGCTCATTGGCGAACAGGGATACATGAAGACGCAGTTCTGCAGCCATATCCTGCCCGAATCGATGCGCGAGTATTATATGAAAGACATCAAGCTCGACAATGCTGAACAGGTAGAGCGCGTGCTGGGGCGGATGTGGCTGGTGAACATCGACGAATACGACTCGAAGACACAGCGCGAACAGGCCAAGATCAAGCGACTGCTCACCGAAAACGAGGTACAGACACGCAAGATGCGTTCCGACCAGTACACGCTGACCCCGCGTCTCTGTTCGTTCATCGCCACCACCAACGATACATCGCCCCTACCCTCTGGCGACGGCACACGCCGCTACCTGTGCGTCGAAGTAACGGGCAAGGCGGATATGAGCGGCCGCATACCCTATCGCCAGATGTTTGCACAGGCGGTGAGAGAACTGCGCGTGCATGACTGCATCTATTGGTTCACGTCGGAAGACGAGCAAGAAATTCAGCGTCACAACAGCGAATACCAGCTGGAGTCGACACCGGAAATTGTGCTCTCGGAAATCTTTGAACCCACGTCCGTCCATAGAAGCGAGAACCTATGGACCACTACAGCCATCCAAAGCGAGCTAAGCAATCATCTGAAGGCCAAAGACGTCCCCAACCTCACCGTTCTCGGCAGAGCCATCAAGAAGCTGAAATGGCGCAAAAGCAAAATCAACGGCACCCGCGGCTATTACCTCCGCCTCAAAAAACAATAGTGCCAAATAGGGGCACTGTTGGGGCATAGTTGGGGCGCTGTTTTATACAAACATAGCCCCTGCGAACCCACTCATTATCAATAAGATAGCAGAAAAGGGGCGCAGAGGGCTATGTTTTTACGTCTTCGCTATATACGAAGGTCGTTACACGATCATGAATTACTTAACCACGACCTTGAGCTTTGCTCGAGCTCGCTCACGCTCGATAAAGCATGAGCAAGCTCGGCTTTATGCTCACTTAACCACGACCTTTGTTCCATTGTTGATATAGACACCCTTCGTGGCGGGCTTCATCTCGAGCCTGTGGCCGCTGAGGTCATACCACTCCCCTCCATTCAGGGAGGGGTTGGGGGTGGTTCTGATTCCCGTGTCCATCGTCATCTCCCAAAGCTAAACTTTCTTGGTGCAAATATAAAAAAAAGTCTGTACTATGCATTGTACAGACCCTGTTTTTTGTCATTTCAGACAAGATTGAAAGGTTTTCAGACGAAACCTGAAATCTGAGAATGAAATTTAAAACCAATTTTGACGATATTCATACTTCACCTTGCTTCAAAGTTTCCTTTCGGAAGTCGGTGGGAGACATGCCGAAGTGCTGACGGAAACAGTTGCTGAAATAGGTGCTGCTGCTGAAACCGCACTCGTTGGCTAACTCAATAATACTCTTGTCGGGCTGTTCAATGAACAGGTTGGCAGCATAGTCCAGACGCAGTTGCTGAATATAGCTGCTCAGCTTGGCATGTTCACTGCCTTTGGAGAAAATGGCACCGACGCGCTCTTTCGACAACTGGAAGCGGTTCATGATGGTCTGACGCCCGAACTTGGGGTCGAGGAAGAGTTTTTCGCGTATGATAACCTCGTTGATGTGCTGGAAGAACTGTTCGTTGGTCACGATGTCTGCGTCGGGGACAATGGCTGGTTTCTGGGCCCGTTTCTCCTCCCAGTACATCTTCTTGTAGTTCAGCGTTTCAGCAATCTGTTGGGCCAGGAGGCGGTTCTTACGGCTGATGATACGGTTCTTGACGATGACTATGGCGGCAAGGGCTGCTACGGCGAGCAAAACGGCTATCACGATAAACAAAATATAGCGTTGGCGAGTGTTCTCGGCCTCCTGCTGCATGATGGTCTGCTCCTGCTCCTTGGCATGATAGACAGCAGCCAGTTCCTGTGCGGTGTTACGGGCCTTGCGGCTCTTCAGCGTGTCCTGTATCTCCAACACCTGCTCGTAGAGCGTGGCGGCCTGCTCGCTGCGGCCCATCTGATGATAGACGTCGGCCAAGCCCCACTTGGCGGTGTTCATCATCTCGCCCAGCGTGTCGCCCTGCTGGCGTATGCGCTCGATGAGATCGTTATAGATGGTGACGGCCTCGCGATGGAGTCCGCGCCGCTTCATGTAGTCCACGATGAAATAGTCGCGGGTGTGGTTACCCTCGTACTCCACAGCCTTCCACGCGGCGTAGGCGGAGTCAGCACGCTGGAAATACGCGCGCTGCTCGCTGCCGGAACTGGCTCGGCCCATCCTAGCCAGCAAAGCCGCCTTCTTCGCCAACGCCATGCGGCGGTCTATAAGCTGCTGATTCTGTACTGGTTCCCAGTGCGTGCCCTGCATGGTGAGTTGCAGATTGCGCTCGACAGTCTGCAGTGCGCTATCGTAGTCCTTCATCTCGCCATACAGGCTGGCCAGCAAGTTCAAGAAGCCGTGGGTCAGGTGGTCAGTATTGCCGCGGTCGGTCTTGCCCATCAGGCTGATAGCCTCGTTGACGTACTGGATGCCCTTTGCGCGGTCGCCCTCGAAGAAAATGTTCTGGCCCATCGATACCAGCGCCATGGCGTGGTAGTAGTCGTTGCCCGTCTCCTTAGCCAGATCGAGTTGCTGCTGCAACCACTTGGTCTCTTCGGCCTTATGACCGGAAAGTTCGCTGGCACTGCTGATCGAGCTGAGCACGCTGAGTTTCTTCTCGCTGTCGGCTTCGGCCACAGGATTGTTCAGCAGTTGCAGGTACAGGTCGTAGGCATCACGGAACTGCATGCAATTAAAAAGCGAGTCGGCCACGCTCATGGTCCGCTCGAAGTCCGCATTTCCGGAATTACCTGCCGCCCCGTCCTTCATGTCGCCACAGCCTGCGCAGCTCTCTATCATCGCCACTACAACTATATATAATATGTATACAATCCGTTTCATGTCGTTTTGTTAGTTCTGGCTGCAAATTTACGACATTTTTATTTAATATTGCTCAAATTAGAGAAATTAACAACTATTTTCTGCGTTTTCGTGTAAAAGGGATAACAGCAAGCCTATATTGCGAGTTTGCCGGAAGTATATTAAAATGATTTTTTAGTATACTACGGAAGAACTTTTAGTATACTTCGCCAAAGTCGGGGTGGCGCAAACTTTTTTAATATGAACAAATTTGGTGTTTCACTCTTTTTTTCGTACCTTCGCAGCAAAATTGAGCAAAGTAAGCGTATGATTAGTATTATTGCTGCGGTGGCCAGGAATCGCGCCATCGGAAATAAGAACAAGTTGATTTACTGGTTGCCCAACGACTTAAAGCGGTTTAAGGCGCTGACGACAGGGCATACCATTGTGATGGGCCGTAACACCTACGAGAGTCTGCCGAAGGGCGCGCTGCCCAATCGGCGCAACGTAGTACTGTCGAGAACGACCAAAGAATTGCCGGGCTGCGATGTCTACCCCACCCTCGAGGCGGCCTTGCAAAGTTGCAAGGAGGACGAGGACATATATATCATCGGAGGTGCCCGCGTCTATGAGCAGGCCATGCCCATTGCCGACCGTCTGTGTCTCACCGAGGTGGACGACACACCGACAGAGGCTGACGCCTTCTTCCCCGACTATAGCGAGGGCTGGCGTGTCGACAAAAAAGAAGCCCACCCCAAGGATGAGCGTCACGATTTCAAATATGCCTTTGTTGATTATGTAAGGGAGTAACTCTTACATCTGACATCAGACATCTTACTTCTTCTTCACTCCTGTGGCTGAATAGTTGATGTTCAGCGCACCTGCCTTGCGCAGTGCCTGCTTCACGTCATTGATGAGCCCCATCTCCGTACCGCGGTCTGCACGGATCGACACCACCATCTGCTGGCGGTTTTCCTCCGACATGTGGGAACGCTCCTCTTCGATGGCGGCACCTATCTCGTCAAGGGTGACATAGTGGTCGTTCAACTGGATGCGCGACTCGTCGCCTACCACATCGCCACGTTCGTTGACGGGCTTACCGATAAACAGATAGATCATTCCTGCCTTGCGGGCCTTTTCCACTTCTGTACCCTGAGGAATATCGAAACGCACCATCGGCTTCACTTCCCGCATGTGGGTTACAATCATGAAGAAGAACAGGACCGTGAAAATCAGGTCGGGCATAGCAGCCAGATTCAATCCTGGCACCTCACGCTTCTCTTTCTGTCGGAATCTGCTCACTCTATCTTTGAACTTTGAACTTTAATCTTTGAACTTTATGATTACCTTCGAACGCCAGCAAGTTCTTCATTCTTCGCTACCCATGCCTTCCGAGATTCGCTGAGGATAACGTTGTCGGATGGTTTCCCGCTCCTCTTCTGTACACTGGCTGAACGGATGACCGTACTTCTGACGGGCCATCTTATCGCGCAAGGTACGATAGGCGGCAATCACCGAGTTCTGCATCTCGAAATAGGCATCATAACTGGTTGTTCGTGCGGTTTGTACGGCAATGATGTAGCGGTCAGTCTGTCGTGATGCCACAAACGACTCCACCTGATGCTGCAACTGCATCAGGGTCACAGCCTCATCGTCACAATACAGCGAGTCGCGCTCGTCAATGCGAATCTGCAACACATCGCTGCGATTGACGTCCACCATTTCCTGCTGTTGCTCGTCGAGAGGCGCCAACTTACGTCCCAGTCCCTTGTCGCTGTCCATCGACGAGGTGACCAGAAAGAACACCAACAACATGAACGAGATGTCAGCTGTCGACGTGGTGTTAAGCTCGGGAAAATCCCTATGTCTGCGACGGAACCTCACGATCTGTTATTTGTTGAGCCAAAACGAACGGATGGCAGAGACTATTGTAGCCACCACAGCCACACCCATGGCGATATACATCAGCCAGAGCATCACATCTGCCAGTAAATAACTACTCATATCAGCCATTGTTGCGCGTCTTTAGTTGGGTTACAGAGTCCATAAAGGTAATGGCGCCTTCCTCCATCTGAGAAGTCAGGTGCTCAATCTTCGAGAGGATATAATTATAGAAGAACTGCAGCACGATGGCAACAATGATACCGAAAATGGTGGTAATCAGCGCCACCTTCATACCCTGAGCCACAATGGTCGGACTGATGTCTCCGGCAGTCTCAATGCGGTCGAAGGCCATCACCATACCTATCACCGTTCCCAGGAATCCCAGCGAGGGAGCAACAGCGATAAACAGGCGAATCCACGTGCAGCCCTTCTCCATCTTCGAAATCTGGACCATACCGTAGTTCGTCAGCTGACGGTCAATCTGCTCCAAGGGCTCCTTGATGTGCATCAGGCCCTGATAGCAGATGGAAGCCACTGGGCCGCGGGTGTCGCGACAGAGCGCCTTGGCACCCTCGACATCGTTTTGTTGCAACTTGGCATCCACGTCTTTCATCAGCCGTTTGGTATCCACTTCCGAAAGCGTCAGATAGATAATACGCTCAATGCAGAATGCCAGTCCCAGCACCAAGGCCAGCGCCACCAACGACATAAAACTCGCAGAACCCTCGATGAATTTGCGCTTCAGCTGCTTGTGCAGTCCTCCACCCTCTTCTTCATTTAACTCACTGTCGTCGTCCGACAAATCGGACTGCAAGACAGCCATAGCGGAGTCTGCCACGAAGGCTGTCGTATCGACATCCTCCAGCTCCATCGTATCTTCTTGCTCATTCTGTGCCTGCACATACTGCACACCAGCCAGCAAAAACACCATTGCCAATAATGCAATCAGTCTTTTCATATCTTTTATCTCTAAACTCTAATCTCTAAACTCTAAACTTTCATTTTGGTCGGCAAAATTAAGCATATTTTTTGAGATACCCAAATTAATTCTTAATTCTTAGCATTATTTACGGATAGGAGCAACTGCACGGCAGCTTGCACTGTCGTGATATCGCCGATAACCATCGAGCGCTTTCCGTTGAGTTCACGGAAGTTGCAACGACGAGGATGCTGTGCCACAAACGACAGTATCTGGTCGAAGGCGTCGCTCTGGTAGAAGGGACTGTTGGCATTCGAAACGAAGAACAGCGTCATACGTCCTTGTTTCAGCACTATTTTCTCGCATCCCAACTGCTTACCCAATCGTCTGAGTGTAACGACGCGCATCAGTTCTTCACCCACATGGGGTATCGGTCCGAAACGGTCCACCATCCGTTTGCCGAAAGCCTCCAACTGTTCGTCGGTCTGCAAGCTGTCCAATTCGCGGTAGAGCAGCATACGCTCAGAATCGCTGGGCACATACTGGTCTGGGAAGTACATCTCCAAGTCGCTGTCGAGTGTGCAGTCAGCAACATAGTCACCCTGGCTAGTCTGACTAGTATCACTAGTATGACTAGTAAGACAGGTGCGACTAGGACGACTAGAAGAACTAGTCGCTTCCGGCTTTTCATTACGCAACTCCACCACAGCCTGGTTCAGAATCTTCACATACGTTTCGTAACCCAGGTCGGCAATGAATCCCGACTGCTCTGCGCCCAGCAGATTGCCCGCTCCGCGAATGTCCAGATCCTGCATGGCGATATGAATACCTGCACCTAGGTCGCTGAACTGTTCGAGAGCCTCCAGTCGTCGGCGACTCTCGACGGGCAGTGCCGCCAAGGGTGGTGCTAGCAGATAGCAGAAAGCCTTCCTGTTACCTCGTCCTACACGACCTCGCATCTGGTGCAGGTCCGAGAGTCCGAAGTGGTGGGCTCCATTGATGATGATGGTGTTGGCATTGGGAATATCGATGCCGTTCTCCACGATGGTCGTCGACAGCAACACGTCGTACTCATAGTTCTGGAAGTCGACGATGATTTGTTCCAGTTCCTCAGGTTTCATCTGTCCGTGACCAATAGCGATGCGTGCATCGGGAACGTATTTGCTAATCAGGTCCTTGATGGGCCGCAAGTCATTGATGCGCGGATTGACAAAATAGACCTGTCCGTTGCGCGACATCTCGAAATTGATGGCGTCGGCAATGATCTCTGCACCAAAGGTGTGTATCTCGGTCTGAATGGGATAGCGATTGGGGGGCGGTGTCTGGATGATGCTCAAGTCGCGGGCACCCACTAGCGAGAACTGCAGCGTACGCGGTATGGGGGTAGCACTCATGGTCAGCGTGTCGACATTGGTTTTCATCTGGCG
>JAEEGL011640604.1_pt1 | contig 19237 bp, 27 predicted proteins | sample 9134231 | NCBI WGS metagenome assembly JAEEGL01 (sample SAMN16246548, study PRJNA631951) | gut metagenome | biome: gut microbiome; feature: rumen; material: fiber-attached | host: Bos | place: Iran: Karaj | collected 2018-10 | reverse complement strand
CGTGAAGCCCCCCTCAAGATGAGATATCCCATTCCTATAAGGAAGTAAGACCCCATGAAGAGTACATGGTAGATAGGCTTAAGGTGTAAGTGCGGTAACGCATTCAGCTGATAAGTACTAATAGGTCGAGGGCTTCTTCAATAGCAATGAATAGCGATGGTTGCTGTATGTAATTGATAAAGATAGTAATATGGGATGGACATTTGTCCATCCCATTTTTAAAGGGTTTATTTTGTACAATAAATATAAACAAAATACTCATATAACCTTGACAAATCGTTGGTTTTTAGTATAATAAACATTGTGCTACGCGCACGGCATAGGGGATTGGTCAAATGGTATGATAGGGGTCTCCAAAACCTTTGGTGGGAGTTCGATTCTCTCATCCCCTGTAATTTAACCGGAATCTGATTATCAGGTTCCGGTTTTTTATTGTCCCAATTAACGTACTACCAAGGGTATATGATTTAATTATAAAAGCTCTTGAAAGGAAGGTGTACATATGGGATATGTATTGGCGGGAGCAGTGATATTTGCATTGGCGCTAAGTATTTTAAGTGATGAAAATGAAAAACCTCAAAAAAGACAAAATTTGAAGTCTGATGATGAATGGGATATAATAGAAGAATACCTGTCAAGTGAGGATGAAGATGTATGATAACCAGAAGCGAACTTATGAGAATCACCGGTGCAACAAGAAGCGCATTAGAAGGGTATGATAAAAAGGGAATATTGCATCCCGTGGATAAAGATGAGTCTGACAAGCTATTATATGATGACAGTGCAGTTAATATTGTAGCCGGAATACAGATGTTGCAAGAATTTGGCTATTCCAGAGAAGAGATTAAGGCATTCTGCAATGATGATAATTTTAGTATAGAAAAAGCTCTGGATAATGCGATTGAATCAATGCGCGAAAAGCAGAAAGAGCTTGAAGGTAAGATTACAATAATCAAGTGTAGTAAAATGGTCTTTCGTTTTCCGCTTAAAATACAGCAGCTGTTGGATAAAGTAAAAGTTGAATCTTGGTGTAATGAGGTCCCGTATGCAGAAACATTAAGCAAAAACATAAAGCGAGCTTCCGACGATACATACGAAGAAGGCGAAATAGAAGAGGACCTTAATGAACCGTTGGTTCTGTTATGTGTGATGTTTTGCTTTATGGGATATTTAAATAGTTACGGTCCGAATTCTCCGGAAATAAGAGGATATGTAAGGGAAGTATATAATTATTGCCTTAATACAGTTGATGAAGAAACGAGAAATGATCTAAATAATCTCGATATACTTGATAATAAGCTTAAGTATGGTGAGTATCATGAGATAATTAAAGAATTCTTCGAAGATAAGGAAATGATGGAAGGCATGCGAAAAGAAATGAGCGCGGATAAGATTGAATTTATCCGACAAGCATTTGAAGAATTTGATAAGAACATCTAGAGGCGACGACAGTCGCTTCTTTTTTTATATTTTTTTTAAAAAAGTTCTTGACTGCTTGTTACGTGCAGGTATTAAACTCTTAAAGTCGCAGAAAAGTGTCGCGAAAAATCAAACGTTAATATGGAACCTTGAGGAGGGGGTCGCGAAAAAATCCAAAACTATAATAGGAGGTACCCTGTCTACTGAGTAGGCCACGTCACAAGTAGTTTAGAAGGTTATATAACCGCGGAGGTATTAACAGTGCAGTCTACAGAAGAAGAAAAGAGAATTAATAGGGAAATGAGCAATGAGCGTAAGAAGGCAGAGATGGAGAATTCCTTGTTCTTGCTTAATACGGAAATCAATGAAGACGGAAGAGAAAGATTTAGGAATCCTGAAAACTTTAATCCGTTTACAGTTGAAGAAACGCAAAGAATCGGTGAGAAGCTTAAGGAACTCGGAATCTTCAAGCCGGAAGATGAAGAGAATTTGGCAAATGGCGAGCAACTTATGGGAATAGCGATGATGGCGGGCCAGACACAAGTCATCTGGATGAAGAAAAACTAATAAGTAATATGGTCGGGTGGTTATAAACCACCCGACTTGTGATACACAGGGGTAAAAAGCAGTGATATTGTTGGCTTTTTATTAATGAATTACGAAGATGTATAGTTAGGAGGAATGGAAGAGATGATCACTTTTGGAGTATTAGCGGGGATTATGCAGTATATTGGCTTAATCATTATATTATGGTTCTGCTTATTTATATACGGTCTTATACGGAGAATAAGAGACAATGATAGTATACCGCTTGATATTGCTTTTGGTCTCGTGGCGATGGTTTTAGGTGATATGTATTATGGTAGCAAAGGTTTTGTTATAGCATTAATTGGAACTATATTGGCGCTTGCAGTGGATAAGTATACGGAGGGAAAAAAGAAAGAATAACCGGATAGACAATGAAATCTATATAATGTCACTTCTAGAGAGCGTAATTATGCTTAATTGGAGAATTACTACGCTTTAATTCGCAATAATGATTATATATTTGCAGAGTAGCATCTCATATAATGAAAGCATAAAAACAAACGGAGGTGATAAAAGATGACAGTTCAAGAAAGAATCAGATTGAGCACATTGATAATTAAGATCAAAGACAACGAGGCTATAGCAAAACGAGTTGGATTACAAATCGATGAGAGCAAAGCTTATGAGTCAAAAGGTGAAAGTGCTAAAGTGGTGGTTGATGTTGAGCATAGTCATCTAAGTTAAATTAATGAGTAAGAAGTAACAGAAAGATTTGGATGCAAAAAGGAGGAAGAAGAAATGAATTGGTTATCAAAAATTGGGGATTTAAGAAATTTGAATTTGGGTAGTATAATTGAAAAATTAGATATAGGTGATTCATTTAGCGTCTTTATGTCTAGTACAGGCAAACAAATTAGTAAATTATCAGTTTCGGGAAATAAGGTAAGTGAAGTTGTATATCCTAATGGCCGCGTTGTTACGACGATATCAAGAATGATTAAGAAATAGGAGAACAGCAACACAGGGGGAGTCTACGTGTCTCCCCTTGTGTTACTATTGAAAACAACTAATTTATATTTTCTTTATCGGCCCAAAGCTTTAATGCTTCTATAGCCAATGACATTTCAGATAAATGTTGTTTGAATACTTTAAAGTCACTTGCCTCTTCGCCAGAGATTTTTCCGTCGGCGGCAATGTCGATTATTTTATCCTTATCGCGATTGAGAGAATTGAGGCTTGATAATAATTCCATCGTGATTTGAGGAAGATCATGTATTGATTCAACCTTTGGTACATATCGTTTTCCGATTTGACATTCTTGGGTGCAGTAATAGTTGCATAACTCCGGAGAATTATATGCATCAGCCATTAAAACGACATCTTCGGGGTATACGTTGGCATTTCCGCTTTCTATTTTTTCTATTTTGTTTGCGGATATTAAGCCGCCAGTTGCATCTTCAACAGCAGCGCGTGTCATGCCAAGCTCATCTCGAATCTGTTGATAGATATTTTTGTTTTCTTTTATTGATTTTTTACCCATGATTGTCGACCTCCAAGTAACCTATAAGCTTATTATAATAAAAAGTTACTGGCTTTTCTACTAAAAAGGCGAATTAAGGAGTGATATTTTGTGGAACTAATTATATATTTGAAGGATAACGTATTGTAAGATTAAAGCATAAGGAGGTACAACATATAAATAATAAGATGTATCTTGAAATCTACTAAATTAAGGAGGAATTACAAATGGCAAAGAAAAAATGTATTTTTTGTGGTGAGAAGGTAGAAATAAGCGAAGTCTATTGGGATTGCCCATATTGTGGAAACACTAATTACGATGACTGCGACGATGTAGAAGAAGACGATGAGGATTGCGGCGAGTATATAAGCGTATATGATGCAGCAAATATTTGGATGTCGAGAGGATGCGACGAAGATGATATGTTTGGATACACAGAAGAAGAGTTAAGAGAAGCGCTTAAATGGTAACGATTTCTGTGGAACAGCTACACTAAGTAGCTGTTCCACAGGAGAAAAGGTTGTTTGTAAAAATGGGCAGCTTGATGAAGGATATGATGTCTTTAATAAGATATTAAAGAAAATCTTAAACGGCTATATTGTTGATATGGTATGGGATAAGTGTTCTTATATCATATAAGAAGTTTTTAATATGGAGGGTAATGTAGATGGATAAAAGAAAATGGAAAAGCGCGTTAGTAGATGCAATGATGAATCCGGGATATACGGATATTGATACAGATCATCCAACGTGTCCACAATGCGGAGCCACAATGGACTTTCATGGACACGATGAGAATGGTGATTTTGCGTTAGGTGAAGGTTATTGGATTTGTAATAGCTGTAATTATAAGGTTAAAGAATCTGAATTGCCTTATTAAGGAAAAATAGAGAACAATAGAGAGTAAGTTAAATCGTTATGGCGCCGGGAAAAATCCGGCGCCCTTTTTTTCTTATACATATGCGCAGAAGATTATGAAATGCAAGCGGTGGCTCAAGGTGGTGAAGACTAAGAATAATTGTAAGTGATTAAGCAAGCCTAAGGTTCATAATATCAAAGAAATCGCGCAGACATTGTTATTCTTGGAAGAAAGCGAAAGATATAATGAAATAGTCGATAGGCAAAAAGCTCTGGAAGCAAGGTTGTCGAAAATCACGGAACTTAAGAAGCATATTATCAATTATTCCAAGACTAAAGATACTTATGTAGCATATCGCAAGAGCGGATATAGCAAGAAGTTCTTGGAAGCACATCGTGAAGAGATTGCGGTTCATAAGGCCGCAAAGGAAGCATTTGGTAGGATAAAAGGAAGAATACCAAAGATTACGGAGCTAAATGAAGAATATGCGAAAGTTCTGCAGGCTAAGAAAGATACATATTCAGAGTATAAGGTAGCGCGTAAAGAAATGAAGGATTATCAGACTGTAAAGTATAACATTGATCAGTTCTTAAAAGAAGAGCGCGAAGAGCGAATAAAAGAACAGGAAAAACAGAATGATAAGTCCTTATAATTATGACGGGAAGTTCGAGCTTCCCGTTCTTTTATTTATAATAAGTTTTATTGGTAAAGAATGGTACAAAAGCAGTTACGTATCGCAAAAAGCCTGACAATTAAATTATACGATAAATATTGCATATATATATATATATATATAATGACTATTGAGCGACAATTATGCGCTTAATTAATAAAAAATATTTTGGAGGATTAAGTTGTGAGCGAAAATTATGAAAATGAAAATGGGCAGGTTACTATTGAGGAATTAAGTTATGCTATCGAATTGCAAAAATTGAAAAAGAAACTAGCTATCTTTTTTGGTATCATGTTAGTGACTACAGCAATTTTTAAGCTCTCAATGTCAGGGCTTGGTATTATTGATTGCTTGTTGGCGGGTTGGGGTACAGCCACGTTCTTTTACATACCGGGAAGGATTAAATCGTATTTTAAATTATCCTGGTTACCGACTATTATAATAGTTGTTGTATTCTATGGAGTTATGCTTTCTTTGATGGAAAAGGCAGGAGCTATTATTTTTGCGATTCCGATACTTGTTGTAGTGGTTGATATTGGATATAGTGTTTATAAATTGATTTCTTTGAAGAAGAAGGAAGAGTAGAATAATAGCTATTAGTGAACATAGAAATTTAAGCGTATGATGGGAAGTTCTTAATTGAACTTCCCACTTTTGCTTTCTGGAAAGTGCTCTTAGCAACGATTAATGGCCGCGTAGCTCCGAGTGTAACGAGGTTCTGGGTTCGGGAGGCATACATCCCGACAAGCAAATCGTATCGATGATAATAGATGCCCTGCTTGCCACGCTGATAAATCAGCTTAGGAGAAAAACGATTTCACGGTAGACCCGTTTATGGGACAGCAGACGAGTAAAATGATAATTAGGAAGTAATTAGAAAGTAAGGAAAACTTCTAAGTTCTTATCCGCATAAATGCGGAGAGAATAATAAAAGTGTGAAGGAGATTATTATTATGAAGTGTCCAAAGTGTCAGAGTGAAAATGTAAGTACTCAGGTGATTAATACGGTGAAGCTTAAGAATAAGCACCACGGATTATTGTGGTGGATGTTTGTTGGCTGGTATTGGGTTCCAATTAAGTGGATTGTGTTTACGGTTCCGGCATTAATCTTTGCTATATTCGGAAGTAAGAAGCAGAAAGCAGTTAATAAACGGAAGACAGTATGCGTCTGCCAGAATTGTGGATATAATTGGAATTTGTAATAACTGAATCTGCGGTTGATGGTGAGGCCAATGGAATATTGGCCTCATCATCATATACTATTTGAGAGATACTATTCTTTAGAATTGTTAATAATAATTCTTAATTGTGTTTAAAATATCGATAGCAAATGTTATTATGTTAGTATAAGTCTAAAAGAAAAACGTCAACTTTTGAATCCATATTTTTGATGTTGAGGAGTATGACATGGCATATAATGCGCTTTACTTTGAATTGCTTGATTATTGCAAAAAACTAAAGGAAAAAGAAGCAAAGAGAACAGGTAAAACTCCGAGAATATGTACAGCAGATTCTCTTAAAGAAATGTCTGAATTAAAGCCAAGAGGCTTATCGGATCTCAAGGCTATTTCAGGAATTGGAAATACATTTATAGAGAACTATGGTGAAGGGTTTCTTGAAATAATAAAAAAATATGTTTCGGCGGATGTTCCGGAATCTGTTGAGATGAGTGGCAAAGCGGTTGAAACTTTAAAAGAACTTGAAAAGAAACTTGTAAACCTGAATCGAAGAAATAGATTACTATATATGCCAAAGTTAGTGAGTAAATATGGTTATGACCTATATACTGGCTCTGATTGTAATGCGTTAGATTTGATATTTGGCAAGAAACGCCAGATAGTTTTATCAGATTTGGCAAATACAGATTCTCAAGAACTTGGTAAAAATAAACGTTTGACGACGTTGGCTCGTGAAACTAATAAAGATATAAGAGATAGAGGACAAAATGATTTATATATAGGATATCCGTTTGCAAAGGGAAGATTGCCGGGTGAAGAATTCGATATAAGATGTCCTCTTGTTTTGTTTCCTGCGACAATAGATAAAACGCCAACAAAAATATCTATAGAATTGGATGATTCGCGTGATATTTTATATAATAACGCATTATTATTAGCTTACTTTAAGTTTAATAATATATCAAAAGCTTTACCAGATAATGGGATTGATTCCGTCGACGAAGCAAGTTTTATTGAGAACACGTTATCATATTTCAAAGAGCAGGGTATTAGTATTAATAATACAATTAATACGATAAAGAAGTTTCAGGAATATAAGGCCGGAGAATTTCCTAAATATGCATCCGGTGAAGTGACTCTTGAGCCAGTAATTGTTCTTGGCAAGTATCCTGTCTGCTCAAGCTCTATACAAAAGGATTTTGATGGAATGATTGAGCAGGGTAATATTAATTCTCTTTTGAATGAGCTTTTATTAGAGGTTAATGATTACGACTATGATTCTGCTTATTACGGCGAAAAGGAAATAACCGATAAAGAAGAAAACTATGAGATATCTGAAAAGCGACTTACATATATTAATAATTTGGATAGTTCACAAGAAAATGTGTTGAATGCTATAGATGAGACGGATAAACTTGTTGTCCAAGGCCCACCAGGTACCGGAAAATCGCAAGTAATTACTAATCTTATAGCAGAGTTTGTTAATGAAGGCAAGAATGTATTGATGGTTTCTGAAAAGAAAACAGCGCTTGATGTGGTGTACTCTAGATTAGGAAGTCTTTCTAAGTATACATTATTGATGGATGATGTAGAAAACAAGAACCGCTTTTATGAACAACTTGAGCGCATAATGCATATAAAATGGGATTACAGTAATGAAGAAAAAGAAATAGACGATATAGCAGCTAGTATTGATGCAAAGATTAAAGAGCTGGAAAGTATTGCAGATGCATTATATAAAATAAGTGATTTTGGAATTGAACCATATAAGTTATTCTTAATCAACAAAAAGATAGATAAGGGTAATGTGACGGAAGAGCGAAAAGCCAAAACTATTCACGATGCACTTACAGAAAAGGTTCGCGGGATAAAGTATCCGCGCTTAAAGGCAATACATCACCTTTTTGAGAATAAAGATTTACTATGCGATATCGATGCGTATAAAATGATTGGGGCAAAAACGCCATGGATAAAGAGTTTTAAAGAAAACATGACGGATTTTGAACTGATGGATTTAAATGACAAATTAGATGCGTATATCAGAAACTTTAATGAATATCAGAGTAAATTCATTAAGGTCTTTTCGCATAGAAAAATAAAGACGGAAGCATTAAATATTTTGCGAGAGTTTACTTGCGTGCCGGATGTCTCCTTGAAAGAGATAATGTTGACCAACCCGATGGAAATCAAGAATGGGTTAATCAATTATGCAACCTATAATAACAATAAAGTATTATATACGAGTTTAAGATCTGATGAAATAGCATACATTGAGGTTTTGTTTTCGATTAGAACGCTATGTGATTCTTTGAAAGATACAAACGATGAATTATTTAATGAAATTATATATGAGAATATCTTGAAGTTTCAAAATGATAATATGCAGATACTCTCAAGTATAAATCAGTATGAGTTTGTTATAATGCAGCTTTCGGAACTTATTGATGCGAAAAAAGAGTTGACTCGCAAGCGGCTTGAAAAAATATTGGGAAATAGTATTTATGAGATTACTACATCTAAAAGAGCCGGTGAAATAGGGCGTATTGTAGAGGGCAAGCGACGCTGGAATGTAAATAGGTTTGTTGCAAAGTATAACTTAGAGTTGTTTAATGCAATTAAAGTATGGTTATTAACTCCGGAAGTTGTTTCGGAAATAATGCCGCTTGAAGCAGGAAAGTTTGATTTAGTCATATTTGACGAGGCTTCTCAGATGTATGTAGAGAGAGGATTGCCGGCAATACAGCGTGCTAAAAAAGTAGTTATTGCGGGAGACCATAAACAGTTAAGGCCCTCTAGCCTAGGTGTAGGAAGATATGGAATGGATGAGGATGATGAACCAATAGAAGAAGATAATTCCGCTGCTCTTGAGGAAGAAAGCTTACTTGATCTTGCGCGCTTTAAGTATCAAGATGTTATGTTGAATTTCCATTACAGAGCAAGGTATGAAGAACTTATTGCATTTTCTAATTATGCGTTCTATAAGGGAAGATTATATGTCGCACCTAATACTAAAAAGCCTGAAAAACCACCTATTGAATATCATAAAATAGAGAATGCTTTGTGGGTGAATAGGGAAAACAGGGCTGAGGCGGAATATGTTGTAAACCTGTTAGAAGATACGCTTAAAAACCGTAAGAACGAAGAATCTATCGGTATTATTACGTTTAATACTAATCAACGTGATTTGATAATGGATGTTCTTGATGAAAGATGCGCAAAGGATTTGGAATTTGCGGCTAGGGTTAGAAGCGAACTTGACAGAAAGTGCAATGAAGAAGATATAGGACTTTTTATTAAGAATATTGAAAGCGTGCAGGGTGATGAGAGGGATATAGTAATCTTTTCAATAGGTTATGCACGCAATGAAAATGGAAGAATTGAAAGACGTTTTGGCTGGCTTAATCAAAAGGGCGGTGAAAATAGACTTAACGTAGCGATAAGCCGTGCAAAAACAAAAATACATATAGTTGCTTCTTTTGATCCGGATGAACTTCAAGTGGAAGATACTAAAAATGATGGTCCGAAGATTTTGAAAAAGTATCTACAGTATTCATTGGCGGTAAGTGAAGAAAATAGAGATGCTGCCCAGCAAATACTGTATTCATTTGGTGATACTGAAGCTTCGGATGAAGAAATAACATTCGATAGTGATTTTGAGAAGCAAGTATATGATATGCTTAGTGAGCGCCTGCATGATAATGGTTACGTGATTAATACACAGGTTGGTATTGGTGGATATAGTATAGACCTTGCCATTAAGAAAGACGGTAAATATATATTAGGTATTGAATGTGATGGTCGTACATATCATAGTTCTAAATCTGCAAGAGAACGAGACTATCATCGTCAGAAATACCTCGAATCTCGCGGTTGGAGAATACATCGAATATGGAGTACAAATTGGTGGAACAATCCGAAATCTGAGATTAATAAGATCTGCAATATTGTAGAAAATCATTATGGTTAAATTCTAAAGATATAGTCAATGATGGAGGAGTGTCCGATTTGCGGGTGCCTGGAAGGAAGGCATGTGCAGGGATTGCGGCTATCCGAGGATTAAGATTCATTATGCGCGTCATAAAGCTGCCTATGATGGCGAGAAGATCGTGCTTAACGGAACTGATATACACGTAGACGGAAAGATTAATAGAAGTGAGTTGGAGTGAGATTTCAATATTGGAGAAGGTATTATGATGGAGATCAATCATTTGTGGGCTGACGGCTCTGAAAAGGAATGGCAAGAGGCATTGGGGAAGTATTACAATATGCCGCAGGTAATGAATATCAGTGATTTAGATCGTGAGATTGATGAAGTGCATAACAATCTGAGCAGCATGCGAAAAATGAGCGGAGAGGCATTTTATGACTTCTTGCATGATAAGTATTTTGTGTGGAAGTATACGGCTCCAAATAGACTTGCGACTACAAGAATGGCGCTGGAAAAGCAGGATAAGAATAAATTAGCGAAGATTAAGAATGAGCTTTTTGATATTCATGATAATAGGCCTGATGAAATTGAGCTGCTTTTAAAGACGGCTATGCAGATTAAGGGATTGGGAACTGTCGGCGCCAGCGGATTATTATCAATATTGTTCCCGGATGAATATTGTAGTGTAGATCAGTATTCTTTAGAGTCGTTATGCGAAATTAAGTCATTTTCTGATGAGGCTAAGAGAATCTTAAAAGCAATAAAGTCGAATTCGATAAAGTACAAGGAAGGTGCTTTTATCGAAATGATACTTAGGGATAAGGCTGAAGAGCTTAATAAGAAGTTTAATACAAGTGAATGGACGCCAAGAAAGATAGATATGATTCTTTGGGCGTATCGTTAAGATGAAATAGTCCCGTTAATGGGACTATTTGCGATATAGGATGAAGATGTAGGAATTAAGCGTAAGGAGGTTTGGCGATGTCATTATTCGGAAAGTTTTTTAAGACTCAGATGGAGATTAATACTGCGAAGAATGTGCAGGAAGTAGCGAGGTCGAATAAGGAGATTGAGGAGCTTTTAAAAGAGCAGAAGATGACAGAGGCTGAGCGCGACGAATATAAGGCGGAGATAAGACGCTTGGAAGATGAGATAGATAAGCTTCGAGGCGAGATAGACAGCTTAAAAGGCGGCAAGGGAATAAGTAGCGGAAGTGATTCTGATTTTGAGGCGGCTGTAGATAAGTGGAAGGGGATTAAGTAACTTTCAAAATCATCGATTAGGATACTCAAATTGCAAACAGACAAAACCCAAAGAACTTTGAAAAAAATCGAAAATAGATTGAAAAAAGCTACTGCACTTTGATTTTTATGCGGAGGATTCTTAAGTGCGCTGGGCTGGTGGATTGCAGGACTTCTGTGGTGCATCACAGTTGTGGGTATTCCGATAGGCGTGCAGTGCTTTAAGCTTTCGTCAATATCACTTAATCCGTTCGGTAAGGAGATTGTATCGGGCGGTGGCGCGGTATCGTGTTTACTTAATGTATTCTGGTTCATGGTGTCGGGATTAGAGCTTGCAATTGCAAATGCAATGATAGGGTGCCTGTTGTATATAACGATTATAGGAAACCCGTTCGGAAGGCAGTTCTTTAAGATTGCGAGATTGTCGTTATGTCCATTTGGAGCGAAGGTAGTTAAGATGGATTAAGTACCAATTATGGGACTATGGCTGGACTAGAATAAGGTTATTAAAGAAAAAACGCAGTGGGAGCGTTAATTATGGAGGTTTAATGATGAATATTAAGAATTTTGAAAACGAAACAAGAAAGTTTATTGCTAACAATGGCAATTTCCATGTATTGGAGTATTTACAGGATAGTAGTGTATCCCCTGCAAATGCAACTGCAGAGTATTTTATGAGCAAGATGGGAGTTCACAGAAGACAGGTAGCAATTGAACTTGATGGAAGCAATTCTGCAATCATTCAGGCTGGTGCAATGCAGTGGATGGCCGGTGATGTAAATGTTACAACCGGCGTTAAAGGAGTTGGAGATTTATTTGGTAAGATGATTAAAGGTGCAGTTACTAAAGAATCTGCAATTAAGCCGGAATATGTAGGAAAAGGTTGGCTTGTATTAGAGCCGACATATAAGTATATTATTCTCGTAGATGTAGGTGAATGGGGCGAAGGAATGACTATTGAGGACGGAATGTTCTACGCTTGTGACGGCAACGTAAAGACGAATGTAGTTGCTCGTAAGAACTTATCTTCTGCAGCTTTAGGTGGAGAAGGATTCTTTAACATGAGTCTTTCAGGAAGAGGTGTAGCAGCATTAGAGAGCAATGTTCCATATAATGAGCTTATTGAAGTTGAGCTTAATAACGATACGTTAAAGATCGATGGAAATCTTGCTGTTTGTTGGTCATCCAACCTTGATTTTACGGTAGAACGTACAACAAAGACATTAATTGGTTCTGCAGCAAGTGGTGAAGGTCTTGTAAATGTGTATAGAGGAACCGGAAAAGTTCTTATGAGTCCGGTTGCACCTACAGATTCGTTATTTGCAGCAACTAACACTATTGCAGCAAAAGCAGCAGCAAAGACAAGCAATACATTAGGTAAATAATTGGGATTGGAATATGTATTGTAATTAAGTAATAAGCGGAAGCACTGAGTAAAAAGCTCAGTGCTTTTTTGGTACAAAAAAATGTACATAGCGCCTGCTATACTATAATCATCAAAAGAACGTGAGCACCGTAAATGTAAGCTTTTAGGAGGAAATTGTGATGAGCGCATTTGATAAGATTATAGGTTATGAAGATATTAAGACAGAGCTTATTAGATTCTGTGATGTATTAAAAAATCCGGAGAAATATGAGAAACTTGGAGCCACTTTGCCGAGAGGAATTCTTTTGGCAGGTGAGCCCGGTCTTGGAAAAACATTGATGGCGACAAGCTTTATTGAAGAGAGTGGGCGTAAATCTTTCATATTAAGAAAAGATAAACCGGATGGAGAATTTGTAAATGAGATTAAGAGAGTTTTTGAAGAGGCTAAGAAGGAGCCGTATTCAATAGTTTTTCTTGACGATATGGATAAATTTGCAAATGAGGATATGGATCATAAAGATGCTGAAGAATATGTTACTATCCAGACATGCATTGATGATTCGAAGGGCAAGAAGTTAGTTGTGATAGCGACTGTTAATAATCAGTATTCATTACCGGATTCACTTAGAAGGGCGGGGCGCTTTGATAGGATTATTGAAGTGGAGGCTCCGGGAGAAAAAGACACCAAGAAAATCATAGAATATTATCTTGAGCAAAAGAAAATCTCAGGGAATATTGATAGCGGAGAAATAGCAAGATTGATGACATATCGTTCTTGTGCTGAATTGGAGGAAATTATTAATGAGGCAGGAATACTTGCGGCATTTGAGGAAAGGGAAAGTATAGAACAAAATGATATACGTAGGGCGTGGATGAAAAATGTATATGGCACAACCGGGATAATTGATTCTGAAAAGCGTGAGTATCTTAAGACTATAGCGATTCACGAAGCGGGCCACGCAGTAATTGCAGAATTGCTCGATGCAGGTTCGGTGAATATTGTTACTGTTTATGGCGAGGGAAAAAGAGCGGGGATAACCATATATAGGAGGGATGAAAGACGTTATTATTCAGCAGACGCTAAGGATCATGAGATAATGCGTTCACTTGGTGGAAAAGCGGCGACCGAAGTGATATGCGGCTGTATTGACGTGGGGTGCGATTGTGATATGGCTAATGCATTTGGGGGAGTGGATGAATTAGTAGATGATTTGTGTGCAACAAGCTTCACTGCAAGAATTTTTGGTTCACAGAATTTATATAGTGACGAAGAAAAGGCACGGAGATGTGCATATAAGATGGAGGAATTTTATATGAGAGTTAAGCGTCTTATTATAGAGAACCGTATGTTTTTCGATGCAGTAGTAGAAGAATTACTTAATAAAGAGCTTTTAACATATAAAGATATTGCTGAAATAAGAGCAAGAGTCCAGAATTAACTGCCTGGAGATTAAAGTATGGAAATGGTTGATAAGGTATTGATAGAACGGATCAAAGAAAAATACTTAAATGTCACTGGTTTTACCGGTCTTAAGACAGGATTTAAGGGAATTGATTCGCTAACCGGCGGATTCGCAAATGGACAACTTATAGTCATGGGCGGAAGACCGGGGATGGGAAAAACGACTTTTACATGTTCACTGATAGATAATATATGTTTGAATGATAATAAAAGTTGCGTATTCTTTAGCTCTGAAATGACAAAAAAGCAGACAATAGACAGACTTATGCGAATACATTCGAATATAAAATACTATGAGAGAGATCCTGATGAAATAGCTGATAGACTTATAAATTCTGCAGCGGTTATGGAAAAAGCTAAGCTAAGGATAGATACAGCTTACATTTGTGATTGCGATGGGTTTATTGAATCTTGTAAAAATGACGGCAGAAAGGAACGTGTGGATTTAATAATTATAGACTACCAGGAATTACTTGAAGGAGATAAAAGGCATTTAAGTCGAGAGCTACTAGGCTTAAAAGAGCTGGCGGAGGAACTTGATTGCCCGGTATTGGTTATTTTGCAACTTAAAAGGACGGTTGAATACCGCGAAGATCATATGCCATGCATTGCTGATTTTGCGCATGAACAAATAGTTGAAAAGTATGCTGATGAGATATTGCTTTTGTATAGAGAAGCATATTATGACCCTTATGCGGACCTGAGTAAGGCAGTTATTAAGTTGGCAAGACATAAATACTTATGGAATATGAATATTCCAATGAGGTTTGATACTGAGGTTTTTGCATTTAGGGATGAAGAATAATATATCGTTGAAAAAAGATACGAAGAGGGCTAAACTTTAGTTCAGAAGGAAAATTATGGAGGCCTTTCATAGGGGGAATGCTTATGTACGCAACCGGTAATAAGAAAATGCTTAATATGCTTATACTTGAGATCCTACAGATGTATACGGACGAGAATCATTCTTTGACGCAGCAGGAGATACTTAAGTTTCTTAAGAGCAACTACGGTATGGAATGCGATAGAAGATCTGTGAGAAATAATGTCGAGCATCTTAAAGAATTAGGTTACGATATCGAGATGGACAATGGTTATAGGTTGCTTTCTCGCGAATTCGATGATTCGGAACTGAGGATTCTTATCGATAGTGTGCTTTTTTCAAAGTCGATTTCAACGAATCAGGCCAGTCAGATCATTAAGAAGCTTCGTAAACTTGGAAGTAATTACTTTAATGCAAAGGTATCACATGTAAGTAATCTTCCGGAACTTAATAGAACTATTAATAAGCAGGCCATGATATCGATAGATAAGATAAATGATGCCATTTCGGAGAAGAAGAAGATTAGTTTCGTTTATAATGACTTGGGTACGGATTTTAAGTTACATCCACGACATGGCGGGAAACCGTATATCGTAAGTCCTTATCAAATGGTTGCAAATAATGGAATGTTCTATCTGATATCAAATGTCGACGGAAAAGATAATGTGGCGCATTTTCGCATTGATAAAATGACTAAGGTTGAAGAAGTAGATGAAAAAGCTAAGCCAATGAAGGAAGTGCCAGAACTTAAGGATGGACTTAATCTTCCAAAGCATATGGCGGAGCATATTTATATGTTTGCGGGTAAGAGTGTTCCGATTACTTTGGAAACGACTGAAGATATGATGCAGCAGCTTGCTGACTGGTTCGGAAAAGATTTTACTGTTAGAAAAGTTGGAGACGGTAAGATACAGGCAAGGGTTACTTGCAATGAGGATGCAATGCATTATTGGGCACTGCAATATGGACCGTATGTGGAAGTCATAAAGCCGGAGTCATTACGGAATCGGATAAGAGAAGATATTGCTGGAATGGCGAAAAAGTATAGTAAGTAATGTTATGGAGGAAAATGGATGAATTACTGGGGTTATAGGATTGATAATGAAAAGAGCAAATTTTTTTTTACAGAGATTAAAGAAGGCCGATTGCGTCAGGGATGGGGATATGAATTAACTCATAATTTGGCAGAAAAAAATGTTTCAGCTGTGGCGAGAAGAAATCTTTCAATCTTTAAGAAAGTGAAAAAAGGGGATATTTTATTGATTCCACACGTAGAGTTTTGGAATGAAGTAGTAATTGCCGAAGCAACGGAAGACTTTGATAAAGGTTATAGATTTGATATACCGTCTTCGCAAGGAGATTACGGGCATATTTTTCCAGTTAAATATCTGAAACGTTTTTCGAGGCAGAATTGTAACGTTGATGGTATTATACGTGAAACTTTAAAATGTAGGTGTCGATTTTGGAATATAAATCATTGTGAGGATGCTATAAAAAGATTGCTTGAAATTGATGAGTGTAAGTTAGTTGAAAAAAGCAGTTATGATGAGCGTTTTAGTAGACAGGTAGAGGATGCATTTGACGACGAAGAATTTGCTAATAGAATTTACGGGAATTTGAATAAAGCTACTCAAGCAAGTGAATGGGAGTTTATATTGTGTGAAGGTCTTAGAAGAATTCTTCCGTTAAGTTACAGTATTCAAACTACAGCAAATAAAGAAGAGTATAAGCACGGAGCGGATATATTAATTAAAATACCGGGAATACTTGATTCTTTATATGTAATTGCAATTCAAGTTAAAGATTATACGGAGGTTGTTGATATTAAAGTTGTTGAGCAAATATGCAAAGCAGATACTTATTTCACTAAGGAATCTGGAGAAATACTTATAGATAAGTATATTGTTTTAACTAAAGCGCCAAAAGATATAAATGAAGAGCTTATAAAAGAAGCTGAAGCAAAGGGCGTAAAAATTATTTTTGATAAAGAATTAAAGCAACTTTTATCTCAAATGGCTAAAACATATTTGAAAGATATAGTTTCAGAGCAGTAACTTGTGTGTGCTAAGCCGCAATCATTGAGAGAACAGCTACGGGATGGCGTGAAGAATATAAAAGCGAAAAATAATGTACATAACAAGGAATATAATGTCTGTATAAAACAAATATTCCAAGGAGGTTTTACAAAATGCGCTTTAGTGAGAACTTTAAAGCATTTATAGCAGGATTTTTAGCGTCATCTGTAGAAAGTAGCATTAAAAGAAATGAGAGGCTTGAAAAAGAGCAAGCACTTATGAAAGATATGGCGGATAGGCATACTAACTCGATAAAAGAGGCTATGAAAAGGTCGCAGGAATGGCAGGACAGGGGTAAAGTATTTAAGTGCGATACCTGTCTTAAATGGGATGGAAAGCATTGTACGCAGTTTCCGACGATCACAAGAAAACAAACCATGTGCTCTGCGTGGCGAGATCATCAGGTGTATCGATAAGACAATAGATGGTTAGAATTGGTATAAGCGAAATTGATGTTTAATGAAGGTAAATACAGTAAAAATGTATTATAATAGTTTTAAAGCGGTAAATTAATACTGCTTATATATAAGTAAAGGAGATTAAGAGATGAAGGTTTATCAAGGAACAGCGACTTATGGGACGCCGGTTTTTACGGTTGACAAAATGAAGGTTTATCAAGGAACGGCAACTTATGGAACACCTGTATTTACAATCAAAGATAATAAGGTATATCAGGGAAGTGCTACATACGGAACTCCGGCGTATACTATAGTTAATGATAAAGTATATCAGGGAAGTGCTACGTACGGAACTCCAGCATATACTATAGTTAATGATAAAGTATATCAGGGAAGTGCGACTTATGGAACCCCTGCATATACATTGAAGTATTAGTTAAAAAAGTTTTCAAAGGCGTAGCTTTTGACTACGCCTTTATTTTGTTTATGGCTGAGTATCTTTGTTTAGCGGAAATACCTCCGGCACGAGTTTGTCGAAGTACGTCGCAATGCGGTAAGCCATCTCGAGTGATAGGTTCTGGTCGTTATTCTCAATCTTACTGATAGTGCGGCGGTTGACTCCGATGTCAGTCGCTAACTTATCCTGGCTTATGTGCTTGAGAGCGCGTAATTCGTATACGTTATTCGAAAACATTAAGTCTTTCATGTCGAGTATGCCTTTGTTATATGAAAATAAATTAGACGCTATTCGTGATTCCTTTTTCATTGCCCTGATCCTTAAAGAAAAAGGCTCGAAAGCGATTTACTTTCGAGCCTTATAATATTATTTAAGAATTAGAATTTAACTACTTCCGGTTCTTTTCCGAATGAGGTAAATGTTGCGGTAGCATCTTTAAAGTAGAATACTTCAGTGTTGCCGTCATCTGCAGCATACATACCCTTTAAAGTTGGGTAAGCGTCAAGCATAGATGCTTTTGCCTCGACTCTTTCGTCTTCAACAAGAGTTCCTGCAAGGCGAAGCCATGCACCATCTTTGAATGCACAAATCTCTGCCTTTGGATATTAAATATCTCGTATTTCTGATTTGACGTTTGGAGTGATACAAACTATAATTATAATCTTGGTGATGTTCTATAATACATTAAAAAAGAAAAATGGGGGAAAAGGGAAATGATTCATTTGGAAACTATAACACCGGATAATTGGAGACTCGGCCTATCAGTCAGCGAAGAGCAGCAGGAATATGTGTCCGATAGCGCCGGAATATTGGCGAGAGCTTATGCATATAGGAATGACAGAAGTCGGGCGTATGTAATATATGATGATGAGGTTCCGGTTGGTATGGCGATGTACCACGATCTTGATGAGTGGAAAGCGTACGACTTTAGCCAATTCTTCATAGATCAGCATTATCAAAGAAAAGGTTATGGTATAAAGGCTGCTCAGTTGATATTGGATGAGATGAAGGCTGACGGAAAATACGATCGTGTGGTTCTTTGTTACATAGATGGTGACGATGCAGCAAAGTGTCTTTATGAAAAACTTGGATTTAGTCTTACCGGCGAAGCAGACGAAGAAGAAATTATTATGGAAAAAATATTGCGTTAAGTTTTGAATGGTTAGATTATAGTTCTTACAATGAAATAAGGAGGATATCTAATGAACGAGACAATTAAAGTACTTGAAACAAGAAGAAGTTGTAGAAATTTCAAATGTGAACAGGTCAAGGAAGCGGATTTAAAGGTAATCCTTGAAGCCGGAACATATG
>JAEEGL012225695.1_pt1 | contig 19238 bp, 12 predicted proteins | sample 9134231 | NCBI WGS metagenome assembly JAEEGL01 (sample SAMN16246548, study PRJNA631951) | gut metagenome | biome: gut microbiome; feature: rumen; material: fiber-attached | host: Bos | place: Iran: Karaj | collected 2018-10 | reverse complement strand
TCATTCATCTGGCGCAAGGCACATATAAACCCGTGCGTGCGCTGCTTGGCGATGAAACCGGGAACGAAAAGCATAAGACTTTTGAAATCTCCCGCGGTCTCACCCTGATTGGAGAGGGCCCCGACAAGACCGTTCTTAACGCCGACAGCACTTACCACGCGGTGTGCGTTACCGCTCTTCCGGAAGCGAAGGTTGTAATTAAGAATCTGGCTGTCAAGGCTGGGAAAAACAATGATGCAGAGGCAGGCGCCGTGACATCTACTGTGAACGGAAAGGATTATTCCGACAACTATGGCGCCGGTCTTTATGTGATTGGTTCCAATATCGAACTGGAGAATGTCCTGATTGCGGAGAATAATGGTGCAAGCGGTGTAGGAGCATATCTGACCGGTGCCACGGCAAGCCTCAAGAACGTTGAGGTGAGCGGCAACAAATCTACCGGCAACGGCTGCGGCTTGTGGGCCTCTGCCAGCGATATCACGATGGACGGCTGCGTAATCTCCGGCAATAACGGAAGCGGCGTGGCGGCGGGCCTGTACATCTACGCCGGATCAGAAGAAAGCGCGACTTCAAAGCTAAGCAACTGCATACTGGAGAACAACGTCACTACCAATAACAACAGCGGACTGTATGTCCGCGGCGCTGATGCTACGGCAAACGTTTCTGCTACCCTTACCAACTGTATCATAAGGAAGAACCAGGGCAATATGGGAGGCGGATTCGGAACCATATATGCGACCGTCCTGTTCGACGGGTGTCAGGTCCTTGAGAACACCGGTTCCGGCAACGGCGGCAATTATATCCAGGGCGGTTCCACAGTTACCGCCAAGGATTGCATCTTCCGTGGCAACACGGCGGGCGGCGTCGCCGGCGCTATCTATGAGTACACCAATGCAGATGCCGTAGTTCTGAATATCATCGGTTGCGAATTCTCTGAAAACAAATCCGGGCTGGGAACCAACGCACAGCGCGGAGGCGCCGTCTACGCCCGGGCAGGCAGTGGAAACGGTGCTACCCTTAACGTAGCCAATTCCACCTTCTACGGGAACTGGTCCGGGCATTTCGGCAGCGCCATCGCACTCTACGCAAGTGCCACTCAACCCGTTACTGCCAATATCTACAGCTGCACTATCACGGGTAATACCTGCGGAAGCACCAACGCATCCCGCGGAGGCGCAATCGGCGTCGAGACCGACGGCATAACCGCAAATATCTACAACACTGTCGTTTCCGGCAACATTTGGGAAACAACACCCTCCGGTGCCGACGTCTATGTAGCAAAGTCTTCGGCTGTGCTTCACAAGAGCATCAAGGGCTCGGCCGTTTATGACGCGGATGGCACCGCTGTCGCAGCCGCTCCGGCCTTCGCGCCCGCCACGATGCTCTCCAAGAAGACCCAGGACGGCAAGACCACCGTATTCAGCCTCGTCGGAAGCGACAATCCTGCCAAGACCTACGGCTACGATGTCGCCGGCCTGAAGGCCCTTGGTGCCACCATCGACGGAGCGATTCTCGAAAAAGACCAGTGGGGCAACACCCGCAGCGCTTCTGTAGTGGGTGCCTATGTGGAATAGATTACTCACAATTCTCGCCGCTTTCGGGCTTCTCCTCTCCTGTAACGGGGGAGGAGGATCCGAAGAGCCGGCGGCCGTGGCGTTCGCCCAGAATCCGCTGATCGTGGATGCCGAGCCGGCCGTTCACGACTGCGGCCTGATATGCAACGCCTCCTGGACGGCCTCCAGCAAGGACGCGTGGGTAACGGTCCTTACGCCGGACGGCAAGTCGGGGGACGCGCTCAAGATCCGTGTGAGCGCCAACACGACCGAGGCCGACCGGAACGCCACGCTGACCGTCAAGGCCGGCAGCGCCGGGAAGGTGTTGCAACTGGTGCAGACGGCTGAATCGGGATCCGGCCTGGTGTCCGACAGCAAGGTTTCCGTCGACACCTACGGCACGGCCACCTACATCTCCATCAACACAGAAGACGGTTGGACCTATTCCACTCCTACCGCCGACTGGCTCAAACTGGAGAAGAAGGGGCCCACCGCACTCGGCATATCCGCCGACATCAATTTTACCGGCAACTCCCGCAGCAGCAGTTTTTCGGTAAGCACGACCGACGGCTCCAAGGAGGCGGAAGTTACCGTCACCCAGCAGTTCAGCAACGAAAAGTTTATGGCCTCTACCGTGTACGGACGACGTCTGGTGTATGCGATGGGGGATTACATCAAGAGCGTTTCCGCCGACAGCTACAAGCTGCTTACCGACGGCGTGCAGAGTTTCGAAATGAGCTGCAAGCTGGTTGACGAACTTGGCAAGGACACCCAGCCCCTGAACCGCAATATCTATCTGTTCGAAGTCGATATGACCAAGGCGACGGTCCTTGCGACGCTCCCGGACGACGACAATGCCAAGGTCAACAGCCATCAGCTTATGACCAAACAGATTCCCGCGATGCAGAACAAGAGGCCGAACCTCACCGTATGGGGCGGCACGAACGGAGATTTCTTCGGCGTGAAGGACGAGATTCAGGACACCTACGAGTTGCAAGGCATCATCCATCGCGGAGGAGAATGCCTGAAGGGCACTTTCGCAACGACCGTGAATACGGTATTCGCCGTGTTTAAGGACGGAACGGCAAAGTGTACGAACCAGACGACCTACAATTCGGTCAAAGGCGATATCCAGGAAGCTGTCAGCGGCCGCCAGGCCCTGCTCTGGAACAAGGCCATCGTCGGCTTCTCCGATTCCGCCCAGCATCCGCGGACGGCCGTGGGAACCAGCTCCGACGGAAAAACCACCTGGATACTTGTAGTTGACGGACGTGACGAACTGTATTCGGCCGGATCGTTCAGCGGCAGCTATGAACCGCTGGCACGCATCCTGAAGGCCTGCGGGGCTGCCGACGCCATCAATCTCGACGGCGGCGGATCCTCTACGTACGTGGTCCGCGAAGCGAACGGCAGTTACACCAAGCACAACAAACCGGGCAATTCGGGAAGGATGGAACGCCTCGTCGTGGACGGGCTTGCCGTGGTCACAAACAAATAGAGCCGTATGAAGAGATTGCTCCTCTCGGTCCTGATCCTGCTTCTGCCCGGAGGCGTTAGCTGTTGGGGGCAGCCGGAAACGGATCTGCTTCCGAACAAGACGGTATTCCTGTATGCTTCGAGCGCAGAAGGCACCCCGGATCCGGTTATGGCCGAAGAACTTGTATTCGCCGGATTCGGAATGACGGAGTCCAACGGCGTTACCGAAGCCGAACTGATACGGCCCAACGGCAACCTTCACAACGTTTCCGGCCTCGCACGTTTTGATCTTTACTTTCCCGAGCATCCGAACGGACAGATGATCCTGATCCTGCCCGGAGGCGGCTACGTCGGTATGACGACCTACCAGGGAGGTCTGTACGTGGCAGAGTGGCTCGTAAAGCGGGGTATCACTGCGGCGGTGGTCAAATACCGCAAGCCCAACCAGCATCCGGACGTTCCGCTTGCCGACGTGCAGAACGTGATGCGCTGGTGCCGCGCCCGGGCCGCTCAGTGGGGCGTGTCGCAGATCGGCGTGATGGGCTTCTCCGCCGGAGGGCATCTTGCCGCCTCGGCTGAGACTATGTACACCGATGCCGAAACGAGACCGGATTTCGCCATTCTGCTTTACCCGGTAATCAGTTTCGACCGCAAATACGCTCCCGACAGCAACACCCGCCGCAATATGATAGGCTACGAAGAGGGCAGCGACGCCCTTGCCGATAAATACAGTCCGAACCTGCACGTAACACGGGAGACCCCGCCTACTTTCATCGCCCTGTCGGAGGACGACAGGTCCGTCCCTCCCTCTCAGGGAATCCTGATGTACAGCGCTCTGATGGAAAACGGGGTTACGGCCGATCTGCACGTTTACCCTAAGGGCGGCCACGCCTGGAACGTGGTCCCACGCACGGACGGAAAAGAACGCTTCGAGAACTATCGCGAAGAATTTTTATTATCTTTGGGACGATTTCTGCGTCAGGTAGCCGACTTGTGAAATAATTAATCATATCGATATGAGCAGTATTTATTTATCGCCCGATGCAAGGGCAATTTTAATGCAGATGGAAAACATCATCTGCGAAAGCGGGAGCATCAACGACATGGACGTGCTGACTCCCATTGATGGAGATACCACTTTTGTTTAACAGGAGGACAAGAAAATGAAAAAATTATTTGCTTACGGTACTATCGCTGCATTAGCGCTTTTCGCCTCCTGCCAGAAAGTTGAGCAGGACGCAATCGTTCCCGCCGTTGATCCGGTTTTCACCGCGACCATCCAGGCCACCAAAACAAGCATCAACACCGCTGACGGCAAGGTCAGCTGGAGTACCGATGACGAAATCACCATCACGGACGCAGCCAGCGTTTCTGTAGTTTACACGGTCGCTTCTATTACCGGAGACAAGGCCACTTTCACGAAGAAAAGCGGCGAAACCGGCACCCTCGGAGCAGGCCCCTACACGGCTGTTTACGGAGCAGCACCTACAACGGCGCAGACCTACAGTGCAGATGCGGCTAATCTGCCCATGACGGCATCTTCCGCCACTACCGACCTTACTTTCTCGGTCAGCTGCGGCCTGCTGGAAGTCACCCTTACCAAAGACGGTGAAAACATCATCAAGGTTGAAGTAAGCGACGGCACTACCACCTACGCCCTCAACTGCGCTACGGCTGTTTCCATCGCCAGCGGAGCGGCCTTCCATGTGGCCGTGCCTGCCGGGAACTACACCTCCTTCACCATTACCAACGAGAACGGCGGCGTATGCCGGAAATCCGGCGGCGCAGTAAGCGTCGGTGCCAACCAGATTCAGCCTATCAGCTTCAGCAAGCTTGCATTTACTTATATTGTGCACACTGCAGCTGAGTTGTATGATGCCATCGATGCCGCTAAGGACGGCGACAAGATTATGCTGGCATCCGGCACTTATACTGCAACCAAGACTTTTGAAATCACCAAAAACATAACACTGGAAGGCGGATACGGAACTGCCCCCGCTTTGGGGGACACCCCTGATCCCGCAAATCTCAAGGCAACGCTGGACGGTGATGAAAAGTACCAAGTAATGAAAATTAGCGCCAATGTTGTTGCAGACCAGAGTGTCAAATTGTCCGGCTTAATCATTACAAAGGGGAAACCTGACAACGCCCTTGGTGCAGGACTTTATATACTCACCAAGGGAACTGTGGTTTTGGACTATGTTGATTTTATAGACAATATCAACCCCAGTAAATCTGGCGCAGGTTTTTGCATTACTGGAACATCTATCAAAGCAGATTTTACAAACTGCATTATTTCCGGCAACAGCGCACCTGCAAGCAACGGCTGTAATTATGTATACAACGGAGCAAAGGTCACGTTCGACAAATGTGTTTTCCGGAACAACTCGGCGTGGGGTATGGCCGGAGGGCTGTATGTTTACAATAACAACGCCCAGAGCGTGTCTGTCAATGTTTTCAATTCTGAGTTCTACAATAACACTGCAACCAGGGATAATAAGGCGTGCCACGGAGGTGCATTCTACCTCCGCGGAGACGGAGCAACATCCGGCGCTACCGTGAACCTTGTAAACTGCACATTCTACGGGAACTCCTCCGTAAATGGCGGCGGTGCGATAGCCGCCTATGGCGCTTCCGGCAAAACTGCCACAGTAAACACGTACAGTTGCACGATTGTAGGCAATTCATGCACAACTGCCACGACAACACTTGCCGCTACTGACCTCACCGGAGGCGGAGGAATGTGGGCCGTAGCCAAATACGCTACAATCAACAATTACAACTCCATTATTTCCGGCAACACCTGTGGTTCCGATGCAACTCTTAACGATGTTAGCGGAGCTTTAATCACCAACACATCCTCTATTGTAGGAGGCACGGTCGGAGATTACCTCGCATCCGCCGTATCCTCCAAGACCGGCTGGCTCACCAAAGCCTATAAGGTCAAGGCCGCTGCCGCGAGTGCCGGTATGAACGTTACGGCGCTTAAGGCCGCATACACCGGAAGTGACGCCGCCGTCATCGCAGCTCTCGAAGTGGACCAGTGGGGCGAATCCCGCACCGGAACTATCCCCGGAGCGTGCGTATCTACGGAATAATCCGTATATTCGCAAATGCTAAAACAAATACTTTATACTTTCATAGCCGTACTGAGCCTTTTCAGTACGGCTATTTATGCCGCTCCTTCCGCAGTCGATCACGACTGGGCGGGGGTGAATACCCACTGTTATGAATTCCAGCCGGAAACCGACACCCCGGCGCCGGCAGGCTACAAGCCCGTATATCTCAGCCATTACGGCAGGCACGGCGCCCGCACGGGTATGAAGGTCGGAGACACTTACGAAAAGGTGGCCTCCGTGCTGCAGCGCGCATCCGACAAAAGGATGCTTACCCCCAGCGGCGATTCGCTACTCAACGAAGTCCTGCTGGTGCAGGCCTGCCACAACGGTATGGACGGGCGGCTCACACGGCGCGGAGAGTACGAGCAGCACCTCCTTGCGGAGCGCATCTACAATCGCTACAAACCGGTTTTCAAGAACGGATGCAAGAAGATCCGTGTCGAGATGAGCACGGTCCCGCGCAGCATAGTGAGCGGCCAGTGTTTCACCCAGACGCTCACTTCCCTGCAACCCGACCTGCAGTTCAGTTTCGACACCGGGGAGAAGTTTTTCGCCTATCTCGACAATTCTTCTACAAGGGAGCACAGTGCGGCGGTAAGAGCCAAACGTGATTCCATCAATGCGCTTTCGGTTTCGGACGGAGCAGAATTTCTCGCGCGCATATTCAAGGACCCCTCACGCGGCGCGGCGTTGATCGGAGATCCGGAAAAGTTCCAGCATCTCGTCTGGAAAGCCGCCAGCGAAGGCAAGGCCTCCGGACTTGAAGTGGATATGTTCCGGCATCTTCCGGAAGAGGTCATACATAAATGGTGGGCCGATGAGATCCGTAGCATCTATATGCGGCACGGCAACTCCATTGAGTACGGCGATATCCGGATGCCGCGGACGATTCCGCTCGTGAGTGTCATCCTCCGGCAGGCGCAGCAGGCGCTGTCCTGCGGCAACGTTGCCGCCGACCTCAAGTTCGGGCACGATTACCCGGTGCTGGCGACGGCAAACTGGTTCGGGCTCGAAGGCGTCGGAGACAGGCTTTCCTGGAAAGATCTGCCGGATGCCTGGTCGGATCCAATGAACATTCCCTTCTCCACAAACCTGCAGCTGGTGTTCTACCGCAATAATGCCGGCGACGTGCTGGTGAAATTCGTCTACAACGGCCGGGAGCGCAAGGTCCGCGACCTGACCGCGGTGAGCGGCCCGTACTACCGATGGACGGACGTGCTGGAAAGATTCCTGCCCGAGGGAGACGAGCGCACTTTCGCGCTGGCGGACTGGGGTTGGAAGGATCTGGGCCGCGGGGCACAGGCCGGGTATGCGCAGCTGCCGCTGTTTGACTCCGTGCAGAGCATCTCCGTAATCCGCTATCCGATGAAGAAAGTGCAGACCTGCATTGCAAACGACAGTGCCGCCGAGGCCGACAGCACTTCGGCCCTGGCACTGCGACACGGAGGCTTTGCGGCAATCAACGCATCCTACTTCAATGTAAAGACGCTATATCCAACGACTTACGTCAAGGATGACGGAAAGCAAGAGGGATTCACGACGCCTCCGGAACTCTACCGCGTGGACGGTATGGTTGCCGTCAAAAACGGGAAGACGGTAAAGATATTCTCCTCCGACACTCTCTCTTATTCGGATAAGGCCAAGGGCTACCGCGAGGCCATCGCCGCAGGGCCGGTGCTGCTCAAGGACGGGCAAGAAGCCAGGGCTGCGTGGCCGCACCTGTCCTTCTACTACAAGCGGCATCCCCGCACGGTGATCGGCACCACGGCCGACGGCTGGGTCTACCTGATCGTGATTGACGGCCGCTTCCCCGGCCAGGGCATAGGCACGACCATCCACGAAACGGCTGAAATCTGCCGGATGTTCGGTCTCTGCGACGCCCTCAACCTCGACGGCGGCGGCTCCAGCGTGCTCTGGACCGAGCGCTACGGCACCATCTCCAACCCCTACGACAACAAACGCTTCGACCATTTCGGGCAGAGGGTCGTGCCGAACGTCATCTACATAAAGTAACGCCCTGTTATGAAGAAGAACAGCACGATCAAGGAAGTAGCGGAGCGGGCCGGGGTGTCGATCGGCACGGTCGACAGGGTCTTGCACAACAGGGTAGGGGTATCAGTATCATCGAAGAAAAAGGTGCAGGAGGCGATCAAGGAACTCAATTTCGCCGCCAACCCGAATGCCGCGATACTGGCGTCGAGGAAGAACTATACCATATCCATAATAATCCCCCGTTTCAGGCCTGGAGACTATTGGAGCAAGATTCACGACGGTTTTCTGGCCGGGGCCGGCAAGACCGCGTTTTCGAACGTGGACATCTCCGAATTCTATTACGACCCGACCGATCCCGTGTCGTTCAGGCACGCAGCCGACGACCTGCTTCGCAGCCGGCCCTCCGCAGTCATAATCCCTACGCTGTTCGAGGCGGACTCGGCGGAATTTGCCCGGAAACTCTTCGAGAAAGGCATTCCCTACATTATTATAGACTCGTTCTTCGAAGACGAAAACAGCCTGGCTTATTACGGGGCGCCGCTGTACAAGAGCGGCCAGCTCGCAGCTTTTCTGATGACTTTCCGCTCCAAGCCCGACTCAGTGGTGTTCTTCCGCATCCAAAGGGACAAGGAAGGCCTTGCAGACCCTACCCGCAACCGGAGGATAGGCTTTCTGGATTATCTGTCATCGGAGGCTCCCGGCTGCACCACTTACAACGTCTTCCTGAAACCGGACGACGACGTCTATAACGCCGCGGCGATTTCGGGCTTCTTTGCCGAACATCCGGAAGTGCACCACCTGGTAATGTTCAATTCGCGGATATATCCTCCCGAAGACTATCTTCCGCCCACTCCCGACCCCGAACGACAGGTGCTCGGCTTTGCCAATCTCGACCGGAACATCCGGATGCTGCAACGCAAACTAGTTACCTTCCTCATTTGCTGGAAGCCGGAAAGACAGCCGGAACTGGCCGTCGAGGCCCTGGCAAACTACCTGATAACGGGCCGCATCCCCGCGAGGAAGAACAACTATATGCATATGGATGTGCTGACGGCAATGAATGCCGAAGACTATTAGGATCTCTATTCAGCGTAACGGATAACGGTGGCATTCACTCCGGCAGAAGAGGAGTAGGTGCCCACGTAGTCCAGATAGTTCGAGGAACTGACGGGATAATACGTCCAGTTGCCCTCGTTGTATGTTGCAATCTTGGCGGATGAGACGCAGTTCGTGAAAACCGTGGCATAATTACAGCTTCCGAAGAAGGTTCCAACGTACCCTTCGGCCACGGTCCTGTCCGATACCACCGTCCCCTTGCTCTTGCATCCGGTGAATTCTACCCCGGCCCTGTCGATCAGCGAGACGATTCCCGCAGCGGGGTTGGCCTGGGTGGAAACCACATTCCCGTTCATAACGCAGTCTTTGACGACGAGTTTTCCCGTCGCACTCGGGGAATTCGTGCAGAGCCCGACGATGCCGGCGGGATAGTACTTGTTGGTTGAGTAACTTACGGTCGTGGTGATGTCGCCGTTGTTGACCAGATTCTCGAGCAGCGCGCCCGCCGATGCGTACGCAAGGCCCACCATACCTACGGGAAGCCTTGCATTGGTCGTTGCCGACGGCATTATGTTCACCGTAACATCCGCATTGTTGGTAACGTTGCGGACCGTTCCGTCCATAACTACGCCGGCCACCACTCCGCAATCGGTCTGGTTGGCAGGTCCTACGCTTATGCGGCACGAAGAATCTATGACAAGGTTCTCCACGATGCCTCCATCCGCAACACAGCCGAACAGGCCCCAGCACCGGTTGCTTGTATTATTGTCGCAGGTCATCACCAGGTTCTTGATCGAATGGCCCTGCCCGTCGAAGTGCGCGGTGAACGGATGGCCGATATTGTTTGTGAGAACCTTGCTGGTCCAGTTCACGACATTTCTTCCTATCGGAATCCAGACTCTCAGCGACGACAGGTCGATATCGTTAAGCAGCACTATCCTGCCGCTGGCATTCTTGAAACGGGAAAGATCCTCACCGTTGTTTACGGCAAGCACGAAATCCACCATATCGGAAGCCGTCGAGATGCCCCCGGAAGCCCGAGGCCTGCCCATATCCGTCACCCGATACGGATCGGCAACAGCGAGCTCCGCAGCGCGTCTGGCTACAGCGCTGTTTTCCGCCGTTACGGGAGTGCTGTGTGCGGTGGACGAAATGTTGTTGTCGGCAAAAACGTAACCGGTTCCGAGAGGCTTCTCCAAAAGAGGCTTCATACAGGCTTCGTAGACCGTGCAGGCCGCACCGTAGCGTGCCAGTCCGAAATCCATATGCTGACTGTCACGCGTCATATCCATCGGAGTATTCACACTGGACGTCCTTATATTCTGCAGATATGTACCGGAAGGAACTATGCCGTCGAAACCAAGTTCAGTCACGACTTTTTGGGCGAACGCCGCACACACGTCGAACATTTCCGCCTGGGTATCAAAGAACCAATAATTCTTTTGGCCCGACATACGCGAAAAATCATAATATGCCTGGCTCATCAGCCAATAGTACTTCGGGGTCTTGTTTTTCTGGGTAGCGGCTATCTTTGCCTTCAGTTCGCTAATCGCCGTTCTCTCCGCATCATCCAGGGTCCAGGCATAATGGTGGCCGGTATGCTCCTGCAGGGTAATCACGTCCCAGTCGTCGCTGCCGCAGATCTGCTCCAGAGTCAGGTTCTTCGTAAGAATCCATTCCGGGACTTCGGACGTTGCGGTGTATGCGTAATTCGCCGTGCCGTTGTCAAATTCCTCATTGTATTCCGGGATCAGGTGACCTCCTATGTAGACATTGGTCATCTTGACGTTTTCCACACCCATATCGGCGAGAATACCCGGCAGATGCCTCACCGCATCCATAGTAAAACTGTTACCGATAAAAAGGAACTTGTAAACTCTTTCGGGATCGTCCGGTTCATCGCCCTCGTCCATATCAATAGCATCAAGGATGGACATATCCGTAATGCCTGCAGTCGGATCAGAGGGTTTTTCCTCAGGCTTTTCTTCGGGTTTTTCTTCCGGTTTCTGCTCCGGCTTTCTTTCCGGTTTTTCCACACAGGCGCAGACAATGGAAGCAACCACTGCCACCAGCAAGAACAGCCGACCGTTTTTAAGCATAAGTTTTACAGTTCAATCGGTTGATAGCGGGGAGTGAGCACTTTCATACAGATCCAGGCTATCAGATAAGACAGGGCGCAAACGCAGAACATAATAAAGTATCCGCCTTCCTTGCCCGAAAAGCCCATAAACCAGAAGTTCTCGCCAAGCTGTTCCAGATGGGTGAACAGCGCGCCTGAACCCTTGTTGAGGATGAACGCTCCGATTCCTCCCGCCATTCCTCCGATACCGGTTACCGTCGCGGTCATACTCTTGGGGAACATATCGCTGACGGTGGAGAAGATGTTGGACGACCATACCTGGTGTCCGGCCGCGGCAAGGCCGATGATAATTGCAGGCCACCAGGGGGATATACGGCCGAGAGGCTGCGCCGCCAGGGCGAATACCGGGAACAGCGCAACGATGAACATTGCGAGCATCTTCGCATCGAAGGGCTCCCTGCCCCTGTTGATGAAGTATTCCGGGAGTTTGCCCGCTATTATGGAAATGACGATTACGATTGCATACAGCGTCATTATCAGCGACATACCCATCCCGGAGGTGGACACATACCCGAACTGGTCGGCGAAATATGCCGGAGTCCAGAAAAGATAGAACCACCATACGCCGTCGGTAAAGAACTTTCCGAAGAAGAACGACCAGGTCTGCTTGTACTTGAAGCACTTCCAGATGGATATCTGCTTGCCCTCGTCGTGAAGTTGTGCGGAATTGTCCTTTTCTTCGACGTCCGACGTGATGTAATCGAGTTCAGCCTTGTTGACGTGTTTGCTCTTCCAGGGCTTGTCGTAGGAGAGCAGCCAGAGTCCGAGCCAGATGTATCCGAGGGCTCCCATTATGATGAATGCCATCTCCCAGCCGCCGCCGACACCGTGATTCTTGAAAAACAGTGCGAGCTGCGGGATGATAACCGGCGATATCATTGCCCCAATGCTTGCTCCTAGATTCAGGATGGTGGTGGCAAAGGGCCTGTCGCGACGGGGGAAGTACTCCGCAAGGGTCTTGATGGACGCCGGGAAATCGCCCGCTTCGCCCAGGGCAAGTATGGCTCTGGCCGCGACGAAAAGCCACACGCTGGTGGTGGAGACCGCAAGCGAGATCGCAGTTGCCGCGTTTACTATACGGAAGGTGAGCCAGCCGCAGGCAGCGTGGAGGCACGCTCCGGTGGACCATAGGAAAATGGCCCAGGAGAACCCCCGCTTCGTGCCCATCCTGTCGACGATCTTGCCGGCGAACAGAAGGCAGATTGCGTACATTATCGAGAAGCACGCAGTGATTGTGCCGTAATCGTTGTCGTTCCAATGGAATTCGGGCGAAATGAAGTCTCTCCACGTAAGCGACAGCACCTGCCTGTCGAGGTAATTGATCATATTTGCCAACAGCAGCAGGGTGGCTATCCACCAGCGCCAGTTGGTCATTGCGGTCTTTGTGCTCTTCATCGTTCTGTTTTCGTTATCGTACACGGCTTTACAAAACAGCCTTTGTCAGCCGCAAATTTAAAAAATTATTTCCATTTCGTGTGCGTTAACGGAAATAATTGCATATATTTGCAAGTAAAGATACGAAAAAACTGAATTATGGAAAGTTTGTCGCTGGGGATTGATTTCGGAACCGATTCGGCCAGAGCGGTACTTATCGGCACCAGGAGCGGGAAGGCAGTATACTGCTGCCACCGCGCCTATCCGCGCTGGGCGGAAGGAAAATACTGCAGGCCGGAAAAGGCCGAGTTTCACCAGCATCCCCTTGATTATATCGAGACGCTGGAATTCCTTCTGGGCGAGGTCGCCTCGCACTGCCCCGACCTCCAGGCCGTCAAATCGATAGCCGTAGATTCCACCTGCAGCACTCCCTGCCTGGTGGATGAATCCTGCACTCCTCTTGCCCTGCGGGCGGAATTCTCCGACAACCCCGGTGCAATGTTCGTGCTCTGGAAAGACAAGAGCGGGGTCGCCGAAGCGGCGGAACTCAAGGCCCTGCTGGCCGCCGCCGGCGTGCCGTATATGCGGCATTGCGGCAACACCTATTCGGCGGAGTACACCTGGTCGAAGATCCTCTACCAGCTGCGCACCCACCCTGAACTGAGGAGTTGCGCGTACGGCTACATCGAGGAGGTCGACTTCCTAACTTCGCTGCTCATCGGTTCGGCGGATTTCAGGATGAGGGCCTGCAACGCCCCGGCAACCATAAAGGGACTCTGGTCGAAGGAATGGGGCGGCTTCCCTGCCGAAGAGTTCCGGAAGATTGATCCGGATCTTGCCGCAGTAGCCGAAAACACCACCTACGACTACCGTTCGCCCGGCACCAAGGCCGGCCTGATAGCCGAAAAATATGCAACCAGGTTCGGTTTCTCCCCCAACGTCGTAATAGCGGTCGGCGCTGTGGACGCCCACAGCGGAGTGATCGGCAGCGGGTCCGGCGAAAACACCCTCGCAATGTCGATAGGCACTTCATCCTGCTACTGGGTCAACTACAAAAAGACTGTCGGCATCAGTCCGGACGGGCTTGTGGGCGACGCCGATTCGATAATGGTTGAAGGGCTGCAGAGCACCGGCGTCGGGCTCTCCGCATTCGGAGACATCTTCGCCTGGTTCAAGAACATCCTTTCCTGGGGCCGCAGCGACGACACATCGGGTCTGATAGAGGCTCTCTCGAATGCAGCCGCGGAGCTTCCGCTCAAGGCGGATGCAGTTCTTGCAACCGATCATTTCAACGGCCGCCGCAGCCCCTTCGCAAATGACGTCATCCGAGCCGGAATGAACGGGCTGAGCCTGTCTACATCCGCACCGGAGATCTTCCGGGCGCTGGTGGAGGCCGCCGCCTTTGCAACCAAGGCAGCCGTTGACCAACTCCGTGTAAACGGCATCCGGATCGAGTCTTACAGGGCCGTCGGCGGCGTTTCTTCGAAATCTCCCTACGTGATGCAGATACTTTCCAACGTCCTGGGAGCCCCCGTTTCCATCTGCAGCGACGCCGATATCGCAGCAAGGGGAGCTGCCGTTTACGGGGCGGTCGCGGCAGGGATCTACAACAGCATCCCCGAAGCCCAGGCCGCGATGACGGATGCCGGAAAAGACGCTTACTCCCCGAAGGAGGACACGAAGGACTATTACAATAAGAGGTACGAAAAGTACCTTGCGCTCGCGCGCTTCAACGAAGGACAGGTAAACGCATAAGGATATGGCACAGTTTTCCAAACTACAGGTTCTGAAGGCGATGAAAGACACGGGAGTGGTTCCCGTGTTCTACTCCTCCGATGTGCAGACCGCCAAATCGGTGCTGAAGGCCGCATACGACGGCGGCATCCGGGTTTTCGAATTCACCAACAGGGGAGATTTCGCCGTCGGCATCTTTGCCGAGTTGGTAAAATATGCAAAACGGGAACTCCCGGAGATGATACTGGGGGCCGGAACTGTAAGCGACCCCGCAACGGCAGCCCTGTACATCCAGAACGGAGCCAATTTCATCGTGGGCCCGGTGCTGAATGAAGCAGTGGCGCCCGTGTGCAACCGCAGGCTCATCCCTTACTGCCCCGGATGCGGGACCGTGAGCGAGGTGGGCCGCGCCCAGGAACTTGGTTGCGACGTATGCAAGGTGTTCCCCGGCGACGTCCTGAAGCCGGCGTTCGTAAAAGCGCTCCGCGGCCCGATGCCCTGGAGCCAGATAATGGTTACCGGTATGGTCGAGCTTTCGCGGGAAAGCCTGGAGGCCTGGTTCGGCGCCGGAGTGTTCTGCGTCGGGATGGGCACGGCCCTCTTCCCGAAGGACAGCATAGCCACCGGTGACTGGGAAGAAATCACGAGGCGCTGCAAAACGGCGACGGAACTGATTAAGGCGATAAAGAAATGAAAAGAACGATAATCCCTCTGATGTTATCCCTCTTTTTCTGGGAGGGCTGCCTGACGTACGAGACTGCGGAAAGCGCCGCCGTACTCGACAACGATGTCGAAGAGGTCTTCGCGGCATCCGACTTTCTCCTCGAAGGGAACGACAGCACCGCGGTCGTGCGAATCACATCCAACCGCAGCTGGTCGGCTCACCTGAACGACCTCGACAACCCGATCGACGAGTCCGATCCGGAGCAGAGCGTCCCGTGGGGGTACCTGTCGGTAGAAGACCATCCCAACCTGACCAATGCCGTCGATGTAGTCGACCTGGTGGTGACGTTTAAGCGGAATTATTCGAAAACGCCGGTAAGGGGCGTCCTGAACATCTACAGCGCAGGCGGGAACAAGAAAACGATCAATGTCACCCAGGCCGGCGTGGTGTACTACCTCAGCGCGAAATGCGCGGTCCTGGAGCCCTCGGACGAAGGCGAAAGCGTGGTGATAAAAGTGCAGTCCAACAATAAATGGACGGCCGAAATCCTGCCCGGAGCCACCGCAGATGCAGTACTCGAAGATACCCAGGGCGAAGACAACGGCGAGGTGCACCTCCGGTTCAGGGAAAATGAATATAAAGAAACGAAGACCCTCTCCCTGCGCCTGAGTGCCACCGAATGCGATCCGGTAGTCATAAGCTTTACCCAGTCCGAATCCAGATCCGACCTTTCCCTGATGGAGGCCATCTGCAAGATCGTCCCCAGCGGGCTGACCGGATATGCGATCCAGCCCCGCGTGGCGATCGAAAAGACGATTGACCTTGAAACAGGTGAGGTAGTCGAGGGAGTAAGCTTTCGTTACACGCTCAGCGACGTCAGCTTTGATGCTGCCGGAACCCCCACTGCCGAAGATCCGGAGGTCCCGGAAGACGGCATCATAATATTGCCGGAATCCACGGATTCCAAGGTGTATCTCACTATCCCGCCGCACGGGACCTGGTACCTCAACATCCTCGCCGAGGCCGAAGGATATCGGAAGAGCTACGAACACGTCCTGGTGCGCAACTGGCAGTTCGGAAGGTACTACGATACTATGGACGGTGCTCTCTACCAGGAAACGAAGAGCACGGCCAACTTCCCGAAGGAGTACTACGGCCTTGTCTTCTCACATTCCGCCTATACCAGGCAAGCGCTCACAACGCGTATTTCCGTGACGAAGAACAATCTGGTTTCTGTGCCCACGCAGTTCGGTTCCTATGCTGCGATCTATCTGAGAAGAGACTGCCCCAACGGCTGTGTTTTTACCTTCCTTCAGGACGGAGAAGTTCTCAGCACCGAGGATTTCCAGGTGGCATCCAATGATGCCCAGCCCGTCGCCCTGGCGCCCCGGCCGGTGACGCCGGGCAGTAAACTGTCTTTCCGTATAATCGATGGCGGACCCCTCCAGGTTTACAATATAGCCGGTATTGAACAGATTAAATATAAACCCTGACATATTATGAAAAAGATTATCGTTTTGAGTATCCTGACGCTCGTTACACTGCTCTTTGCGGCCACGCCGTCTAACGCGGCAAAGCACAAGGAGTTTGAAATCGTATGTGGCCTGGTCCCCAACGGACTCAAGGGAAACGCACTCCAGCCGCGGCTCGCAGTGCAAAAGGCTGTTGACCTGAAAAAGGGAAAGGAGATAGAAGGTGTGAAGTGCTATTACAAGATCAGCACCGTCAGTTTCGACGATGCCGGGATTCCCACCCCCGACGATCAGGTTGTTCCGAACAAGGGAATTTCCATCGTACCGGAGTCTATGCGGCCTGAGGAATTTCTCACGATTCCTCCTCACGGCGCGTGGTACATCAACATACTTGCCCAGGCCGACGGGTACGCCGACTGCCTGGTTCAGGTGCTGGTGCGCAACTGGCAGTTCGGGAAAAACTACGACACCCAGGATGACACTATGTTCCAGAACGAAAAAAGCACCCGCGACTTCCCCAAGCAGTACTACGGTCTGACATTCTCGCATTTTGCATATACCCGCCAGGCTCTCGTAAACCGCATTTCGGTAACCCCCGGCAACCTCGTTTCGGTAAAAGTGAACTCTGAAGGCTATGCCGGACTGTACCTGAAGGGCGACAGCCCCAAAGGCAGCGAGGTCACATTCCATCACAACGGGGCGGATACGGACACCCTGCCCATTATGGTGACCCGCGCGGAATGTAAGGCGCTGGTCCCATCCACGCAGAAGGTCAAGCCCGGAGACAAACTCTCATTCCGGGCCGCAGAAAACACCGTACAGGTCTATAACATAGCCGTGTTCGAACAGAAAAGAATCAATCTTTAGCGTCACGAATGAAAAAATTTGTGCTTTCGGGTGTTCTCGCAGTACTTTCCCTGAGTCTGGCGGCAAACGGCACCGTTACCGATACTACCGGATTCAGGACGGCTGCATCCGGTAATGTCGCGGAGCTTCTGCGCGGCAACGTGGCCGGGGTCCGGGTTTCGTCCATCGACGGCAACCCGGTGGGAGCACTGAACATAAATGTGCGTGGGATCAACTCCATCCGCACCGACAACCAGCCCCTTTATATAATTGACGGCACGCCCGTTTCGCTCGAACTCGGCGACAACCTCAACGCCTTCTGGCAGTACGGGGAACGCAGCTATACCGCAACGCTCAACCCTCTGGCTTTCCTGAATGCGTATGATGTCGAATCCATAGAGGTGTTGAAGGATGCTTCCGCGACCGCCCTCTACGGCGCGCGAGGCGCAGGGGGCGTGATCATCATCACAACCAAAAAAGGATCCGGTGCGACCAAGGCAATCAGGCTGAGCTCCAACGCGGGAGTGAGCCTTGACGCGAGCGGATCGGGCCTGAAGCCGGCCCTCTTGCACAACCACTACATTGGGCTGGGAGGATCCGCCAAGAACACATCCTACAACATCTCAGGCACCCTGCGGAATATCTCCGGAACGGTACCCGGGACGAACAGCAACTATTACACGTTCAAGGGCAACTTCGAAACAAAGGCAAACTCCTTTCTCTGGTTCGGTCTCAATACAATCGTTTCGAACGGAACCACAAGCGCTCCGACCGGCACCGCATATCTGGGTCATCCGTCGACAACGCTTGCGCTGCGCAACCCGGCCTATTCCCCTTCTACCACCTTCGAGCAATGGCTGAGCGACTACGACGACGACAGCCGCGACAGCAAGACCCTCGCTTCGACCTTCGTCCAGTTCAACTTTTCGAAGAGCCTGAGCCTGCGGCTCGACGCCGGTGTGGATTTCCAGCAGAACACCCGCACCATCTGGTACGATAACAACACCGACCTGGGTGCTCCTGCGCCGGGCAACGAATACGGAGGAGCGGCGGCAGCCCTGATCTCACAGTTGCTGAATTACGACGTTTCGGCGAAGCTCGACTGGAACCGCTACTTCAATTCGGACCATCACGTTGCGCTTTCCCTCGCCGTCCAGCAATACGGAGGCCGTGCAAGGTTCAATACAATGAACGGCATCAACTACGTTTCCCACTATCTCCGGGGGAACGGACTTACGACGGGCTCCTTCATCAGGCGGAACCATTACTTCGCATACAACCACAACCATTCCGGAGCGTGGTCCACGCTTGCATACGACTACAAGGGTCTTTTCGGCTTGAGCGGCAGCGTCCGTGCGGACAATACCCCCAAGTACGGCAAGCAGGAAGCCGGCATCTATCCCGCCGCGGCGGCGTTCCTCGATATCAGAAAGTTCCTGGATTCCAAAGCCATTTCCGCAATGGTTCTTAAGGGCGGATGGGGCATTTCCGGCAGAGAGAAGTATGTCCCCTATGAGCTGTTCGGCAATTACCTCTCTTCGGAATGGCCTGTTCCGGAGGCGGGGACCGAGCCCTTCTTCGACGGGCTGGAGCATCTCCGCACGGCGGAATGGCACATCTCCCTGGAAACGGGCTTTTTCGCCGGCAGGCTGAAGGCCGGTGCCACCCTCTTCAACCGCCACACGCAGGACTCCTTCAGGATGTATCAGATGGGTATCGTAAAGGAAACTTCGAAGACCTGGCGCTGGGGCGGATGCGAAAAGGTTTTTGAGCGCACCGCAGTCGTTGGCAACAAGGGCTACGAGTTCACTG
>JAEEGL012124697.1_pt1 | contig 19238 bp, 8 predicted proteins | sample 9134231 | NCBI WGS metagenome assembly JAEEGL01 (sample SAMN16246548, study PRJNA631951) | gut metagenome | biome: gut microbiome; feature: rumen; material: fiber-attached | host: Bos | place: Iran: Karaj | collected 2018-10 | reverse complement strand
AGTAACATTTATTCGGCTTTTTTCAAGTTTATTTTTGAATTGAAGAGCCGCAGTGCGGTCTGTGGGCTGATAGTCTCTCTCTTTGATAGGATTTACAGGGATCAGATTCACCACCGCGTTAAGACCGGAAAGGAGGTCCGACAGTTCTTTTGCATCCTTATCCGTATCGTTGACGCCCTTCACGAGAGAATATTCGAAGGTGAGCTGCCTGCCGGTCTTGTCAAAGTAGTCCCTGCAGGCGTCGAGAAGCTCTTTTATGCTGTACTGATTGGCGATGGGCATCAGCTCTTTTCTCTTCTCGTCGTTTGATGCGTGAAGGGAGATCGCCAGGTTTATGGAGAGCTGCTGCTCTGCCAGTCTGTAGATGTTGGGCACGATTCCGCAGGTGGAGACCGTGAGGTTTCGCTGTCCCAGGTTCATGCCGTGTTCGTCCGTGAGAAGTTCGATGAACTTAAGAAGGTTGTCATAGTTGTCCAGCGGCTCTCCGCTCCCCATAACAACGACGCGGCCGATCTTCTCGCCGGTGTATCTTGAGACGCCGTAAATCTGGTCCAGCATCTCTGAGGGGTTGAGGCTCCTGACAGCGCCGTCCAGGGTTGATGCGCAGAACCTGCAGCCCATGCGGCATCCCACCTGGGAGGAAATGCAGACGCTGACGCCGAACTTGTACTTCATGAACACGCTCTCGATGACGTTGCCGTCTGACAGGGCGAAAAGAAATTTCTTCGTGTCGTCAAGCTTGGACTCCTGGACCTGAATGGCTTCCAGAGAGGTGTAGGAGGCGTGTTCTGCCAGCTTCTCCTTGAGGCTCTTTGGGATGTTGGTCATGTCGTCGTATGACGCAACCTGCTTGATGTGCATCCACTCGTAGAGCTGCTTTGCCCTGAAGGCCGGCTCGCCCAGGTCTTTTATGAGGTCTGTGAGCTCGGCAAGATTCAGGGATTTGATGTCTATTTTATTGTCAGGGGATTTGATAAAGTTCTTTTCCATAGATGAATTAGTGAGTCTCCGGGACTTCGATGGGAATTTACTCCGTGCGCAAGGCCTCGATAGGATCCAGGTCTGCCGCCCTCTTGGCGGGGTAGATTCCAAAGAAAAGTCCTATTGACGTGGATATCAAAACAACCGCAGCCACAAGAATCGGATTAACAACGAAGGAGAAATCGATCACCTTGCAGATGATCCAGGATACGGCAAGGCCAAAGCCCAGTCCAATCATTCCTCCGGTGAAAGTCAGGATCGCTGCCTCTGCCAGGAACTGCACAAGAATTGATGAGGTCTTGGCTCCCAGGGATTTCCTGATTCCGATCTCTCTTGTTCTCTCGGTTACGGAAACCGTCATGATGTTCATAACGCCGATACCGCCAACGAGAAGGGAGATTGCTGCTATTATGGCAACCACGGATGTGATGATGTTGAGGATGCTGTCGGTGGTGGCGTCAAAGCCGTAGCCGGATGAGATCTTGACTGCGTTTTCGCCTCTGAGGCCTTTTTTATTCTCGACTATTGCCCTTGCTTTACTGAGGACCTCGTTTTTGTTCTCGCTGTCCAGGTAAATGCTGAAGCTTGTGACGTAGTTGTCGATGTTCATGTCAAAGGAATTGGCAATAGCTGTAAAAGGAGCATCGCTGGTAAGCATCGCGTCTTCGCCAAAGCTGGCGTAGGCGATGTCCATCGTGGTGTCTTCTCTGACTCCGATAACCGTGTATTCCGCGGTCAGATCATAGGCTGTCATCTCAAAGACCTGCCCCACTACGTTTTCATAGCCAAAGAGTTTATTGGCAGCTGTCTGGCTTACGACGCAGACGTTTTTTGCGTCGTCCACATCCGCCTTTGTATAATATCTGCCATGGAGCATCTTGACACCGCCGCTTTCCTGAGAGGCCTCCATACCGCCGGTCATGCCCATGTCAAAAGAGTTTCTCCCTGCGACCGATGTGCCGTAGGCACTAAGACTCGGACTGATGCCGTAGATATCCGGAATGGCTTCCTGTATTTCTATAAGATCCTCATAGGAAAAGGTCTTTTCCGTCTTGGTGTTATCAAGGCTTACGGATATCGTGGTGGCTCCGATGGAGTCCATTTCGCTGTTTACGGTCGCCTTCATGACGTCACCGATTATCAGTACGGTGAGCACTGATGTGATTCCTTTGATGATACCCCGCATGGTGAGGAAGGATCTGCCCTTGTTGTTGCGGATGCTGGATATTGCACTTTTTATGTATTCGCCGAATGTTCCCATTTTTTGTCCTGCTGATTATGGTTCGCCTGCGGATTGCGTGTTGCATGCTCGTGCATGCTGTGTGTTGATTTCTGATATATGGAAAGCAGCTCTGTTGCCTGCTTGGTTTTTCATGTGCGGAATCCGGCTCTGAATCTGCCATATGACTTTGTCAGTCCCTGCGTCTGCCGTTCAGAAGGATGAGCCTTAAGAGCTGCACTACCGCAGCTGCTGCGCTTGCCACGTAGGTCATGGCCGCTGCGCTAAGAACTTTTTTTGATCCTTCTGCTTCCTGTGCATCAAGGATGCCGTACTCTTCGAGCATCACCAAAGCTCTTCTGGATGCGTTAAATTCCACAGGAAGGGTCACAACCTGAAATGCTACTGCCAGCGAGAACACCCATATACCGATTGTGATAAGGGGCTGCATGCTGAGAAACATTCCAAGAATTATGATGGGAACGCCCGCCTTTGAACCGATGTTGGCAGCGGGGACAATAGCAGTCCTTATCTGCAGCGGAACGTATCCTGTGTGATGCTGAAGCACGTGTCCGCACTCGTGGGCCGCTACTCCCACTGCAGCCACCGAGTTTGAGCCATAGGTGGTTTCCGAAAGATGCACAACTTTGTTCTTGGGATCATAGTGGTCTGTGAGGTTTCCGGGAACCTGCTGTACGAAGACGTCTGTTATGCCGTTTCTCCTCAGGATCTCCATTGCTGCCGTCGCGCCTGTCATGCCGCTCATGCTGCGGATCTTGGCGTATTTCTTATATACTGAGTTTACTCTTGCGCTGGCTATCATGCAAAGGATACCCATGATAATTACAAGAATATAGAGCGGGTCGATACCGTATGCTAATCTGCTTCCATAGTACATATTATCTCTCCTGTAAGATGATCACGTTGTTCTGAAATAGCATCTTATTGCAATCCGGCCGGCTTCATTTTATTGAAGCCGGTTTGCTTTATTTTACCACATAATGACAGTTATTTTCACGTATGGCTGTGAGCAGAGAATAATTACCTCCACCACCAGCTAAACAGCCTGGCTTTGATCTTGAAATTCACCTTCCGGGTTCCGCCGTAATTACCTATTCCTCTTATGGTGACTGAGGCGGTTCCTTTGCTTAGGTTGTTCACATAGCTTCCGGGAACTATCTCATAATCCTCGCCATATACAAGCACCTGCAGAGCCGTTGCCTTTACTGTGATATCCTCCGGTTCAAGTTCTATGGGCTGACCTGTATAGGTTTTATTCTTTGCAGTTGCCTTGAGACTGCTGATGGATGCTTTGGTCACTCTGTAGGTGCACTCTGTGGTCCCTGCGTAATTTCCGCCATCTTTTGCCCGTATCAAAACAGTGACAGAATGTCCCTCATCCACAACTGACTTTTTGTTTAAGACCGTTCCGTCATCAAGAGTATAGGAGACGATCTCATAGTCTTTACCCGAGGCAAGTTTCTTCCCGTCGGTGTCAGTCAGCGTAACTGCCGAATGGTAGGAGCCTGCCTTTTTGGAATAAGCCTTGTCTGATACATAGCTGTTTACTTCATCAATAAGTCCGGGTGTGATCTCAAAGTTTCTGCTTATTGTGCCTTTATAACTGCCTTTCAATGTAACAACTGCTGTCGGTATCCTGTTGCCTGAAACAGCAACTGACATATTGTTCCTGTAGGACAGCGTATAGTCGCTCTTTTCGCTCAGTGTTATTTCCGTACCGTCCTGGGCTGTAAATCTGACAGTCACCTGAGGTTTTGCTCCGCCCTTATGATATGTGGCAGTCGGCTCAACTTCAGCGCTTATCCGGTTGCCTTCTCCTTCAGCATATTCGTAGCGTGTTATGGTAAAGGTCTTTTTAACAGTTCCCGTATAGCCGCCTATTCCGTTTATGGTTATTGTTGCTTTTCCGGCACTGAGATTGCTGCTGTAATTTACCTCGTAGTCAGTGTCCTTCTCAAGATTTACCTGTGCCTTGTCGTTCGATGCCTTCAGATATACCTTCAGATCATCAAATTCGATTTTATTTCCTGTGTATACGACAGATTTAGGAATGCCCTCAACGGTCGCCTTAGCGATCGATGTCCCTGTTATCTTGAAGGTGGCTGTCTTCTGTCCGACATAATCTCCCATGCCTGTCACAACAACGGTTGCGGTGCCGACTTTTTCGTTATTCTTAAATGAAAGTGTATAGTCTGTATTTTCTGTCAGTTTTGTTCCGCGATAGCTTACAACGACCTCCGGGGAAACAGCTTCTCCTGTGTACGGCAGGTCTTTTATCTTTGCTATGGTAAACCTGCCTGCCAGTTTCTGCTCTCCTGCAACTTCAAGCTTAATCTGCCGTTCACCGCAGAAATTACCCTTGTTTGACTCCAGAATAATTACATATTTGCCGGGATCCTTAACACCCCGGAGGGCCTCTCCTGCAGCATTTCCTTCTCCGTCAGCCTTATAGTACCGATATGAATATGCAGATGAGGCAACCTGCTTTCCGTTCCACTTAAGGACAGGCCTGGGCTTCTGAAGCTTGTTGCCCGCCTTTATAGCAATATCTTCGCAGGTGAAATCATCTCCCGATATATCGGCTTGTGTAATCCTGAAGGTGGTCGTCTCTGTACTTTCGTAATTGCCCTTACCCTTTATCTTAACTGTTGCATCGCCCGCATTCGTATTGTTGCTGAACGATACCGTATAGTCCTTGCCCTGAGTCAGCCTTTCTGTGTTGTCAAATACATTGACCTCGGGTTTTATTGCCTTTCCTGTGTAAGTCCGGTCTTCAATCTTTTCGATCCACAGACCGTTCTTGTATGCATAGCTGCCGCAGCGGTCGCACCTTCCGTCGCCGTCTTCATCGATGTGATTATCTGAGGAGGCAGGTATGATGAGCTCTTCTTCAGTGACAGAAATAGTGCCTTCGGCATCAGCAAAAAGAGCTTCGCAGGTGCTGCACTTATAATGTGCCTTTCTGCCCGTTTCAATACATGTAGGTGCTATGGCATCTACAGGGGAGAGCTGATGGACATGATACTCCGGGTCAGGTTCGGGATCTTCACCCATGTTGCAGACATTTACGTTGATCACAGCTGAAATTTCAGTATTCTTTATTGCCAGGGTGAGTGTATAGTTTCCGGGAAGGTTGCCTGTAAGGGACAGGGTTACCACTCCGGCTTCACTAATGGAAGTCACTGCAGCATCAAGTCCTACAGAGTCTGAATTTATAAGTTCAAGCTCGATGCCGTTTTCGTAGTTTTGTATTGTTGCTTCCAGCGTTACACTTTCTTCAAATCCAATATTCTTTTCCGGCTGAACTTTAATTGCAGGCAGTTTCTTAATTGCAATATCCGTCTGATATGAGCTGTCCGGTGATGTTCCGGCGTAGTTTTTCACTGTTGAAGGTACTGAAACTGTAAGGAATTCGCTTCCTTCATCTGCCTTTTCATCAAGAATTAAAGTCGCAGTCTTTGACAGTCCATCCTCCTTTACTGTGAAAGAATACTCCTTGTCGCCTTCCTTAACAGAGATTGCAGTCATATCTGACATGTCCATATACTGGCTGAACATCACAGTGACAACGGAGCCATCAGTATAGATATTCTCTATCTGAGGAGCCATTGTTGAAACAAGTCCCACATTCACTTCCGTGCGAACAGGCGGAACCTCCATCCACTCAGTTTCGGCTGCGTTGTAACCCTCTTTTTCATATCTGACCTTCCACAAGCCTTCCGGAACATCCCATGCGTATTCACCAAATAAGTTGGTAAACAATGGATTGGATTGTCCATAGTCTTCGGAATTCCATAGTTCGAACTCCGTATCGCCCGGGCCGGTCTTAAAGTAAATAGTTGCCTTTACGTCTTCAAGCCTGTTTTCTTCCACCGCTTCATAGACATATCCGCTGGGATCCATGATAAAGTCAAGCAGACACTGAAGCAGGAAATCACCAAAGCCACTCGTGTACAAGTTGTACAACAGTAAAACTACCGGCAGGATTTCCGGAAAGAGAACTGTTCCCACGCATTCCAGCAGCAATCCGCCGTAAATCGAAAGCAAGGTAGTGGTCAGAAGCTTCACGCCTTCGTCATAATTGCCATAGCGCATCTGTAATATCGCTTCAATAATAGACAAGGTGTTAGTCAGAACTCCGAGACCCGTATCTATTCCGGCATAACCAGCGAACGCATCTATCCAGCTGAAATAGGCGATGACAGTATCAATGTAGAGCATGCCATCACGCATATATACATTGACGAATTCGATATAGTCATCCTCTAAGTTATAGCGGTAGTATGACCTATAAGAATTGCCTGTATGGCTGGCGCCTGAACCTACAGTACCTGCGTAGTGGTATCCATATGTATCGTCGGACAGACGGCGCTCAAACTCTCTCGCCTCATCACCGGAGATTGTCCTTGGGACGACCTCAGTATGGACGACAATGCCGTCTCCAAAATCAATATTACCGCTGGTTACCGTTACCTGCTCACCCGAATCAAGAGTTCTGGTTTCAGTTTCACGGTCTGTTACGGTTACATTATTAAAATCAAACACAGAACCGGTTGCTTCTTTGATCAGGTCTGCACCGGTCTGTCTTATAGTCTCTTCACCAATGTCGGTATTGTCTATGCTGATCTCTTCTGTCGAAGAATCCGCTAACGAATATTGAACGGATAACTGACCGGGCACATATCCGTGATCACGGGGATCAAAGAATCCGTTGGCAACATACTCGCCGTCCTCAGTCTTTTTCGCCTTAATGGATTTGACATTGCCGTTTTTATTGCTTAAAACGTATACATTTTCTATCTCTGAAGGGTCTGAGAAGGCAATCTTAAACAGAACCTCGTAGTTAGGATTGATGGTAAGCAGAACCTTACCGGAGGCCTCAAGAAGATCACAGGTAAGCCAGCTGTCAGAATGCTGATGATAGTAGAACATGAACTTTGTAAGCTCCATGCCGGTCTGATCATAGGTAACTGTACAGGATGATGTTATTTCCGGATTGTCTTCACATTCTGCTTTTATTCTGAAAGTGCCTTCATGTGGCAGTGTTATGGTTGTGCTGTAATCCCCAAGCTTATTGGCCTTAACATTGCCGACGAATTCACCGTCACAATATAGGTTCACTGAGCCGAGACTTTCCGTTATTCCGCGAACATACAGAGCGCTGGTCGATATTTCTTTTGCGCACTCAAGTGAAAGTGAGGGCAGCTTAACTGACAGGCTGTCGATCACCTGATGCTTTGAAGTATTATCCAGTTTGTACTCAAGTTGTGAAACAGAGCTGATAATTCCGTTGCCGGATGAAATCTGCGGTATCCTTATCGTGCCCTGCGGATTGGTCACATGAATACGCAGAAGTCCGTAGTGCTCGTCAAAACTATACCCCGATGTTTCCAGTCTGATGCCGTCAAGATAAATATCGCTGATCGCTCCGGACGGAATAAATACAACCACCTCCGGGTCAGTTATCTGTGAAAATTTCTCGGGCATGCAGGAATAACTCACCAAATAATTGAAGATCATTCCGGTGGTGACCCTGTCTTTATCCATTGTGAACGCATTGCCGTCAGAAGTTAAAACAGGATCAGGGTCAGTATACTCTCCCGCGTAAACCACAGTGCACCCTTTCAGCAGGAACTGAAGTATAAGCGGCGATTTTCGCTGAATGTATACCGTTGTGTCACTTCCGAGTCTGGCAAAAACGTTATCAGCTATTGTCACCAGCTTCGAGCAGGCTGACAGGTCAAGGCTCGTCAGCGCATTGTTTTGGAACAATTTCTCGCTGATCTTTTCCCAGTCTTTTGGAATGGCGATCCTTGTAAGTGCCGGACAGTTGTAAAAAACATCTCCGTAATTATTATATTCAGCCTTCAGCATTTCCGGTGGATTTTTGGGCAGCTTAATATTCTCAAGGACCGGGCAGCTGGCAAACGCCTGATATCCTATACCGGTAATACTGTCTGAGAAAATCAGAGTAGTCAGATTTTCGCAATAATAAAAAGCATAGTGCCCTATGGTCTTAAGCTTTTCGTTTTCTGACAGATCCAGCACAGTTAATCCGCTGCCTGAAAACATCCACTCGTTTATGGTTTCCCAGTTCTGCGGAATCTCAATAGTTGTAAGAGATGAGCATCCATAGAAAACTCTTCCCTGATAGTCATAAGCAGCCTTAATCATCTCCGGTGCGTTCTCAGGCAGGGTCACGCTATTAAGCGATTTGCAATTTTCAAATGCCCTGTAGCCTATTCCGGTGATGCTGTCAGACAGAATCAGGGTCTCAAGTGCTGAGCATCCGGTAAAAGCATAATGACCTATTGTTGTGAGCTTCGTGCAGGCTGACAGATCCAGCACAGTTATTCCGCACTCTCCAAACATGTAGTCGTCTATTCTTTCCCAGTCCTGAGGAATCTCTATTGTTGTCAGTGATGAGCAGCCTTCAAATATCCGTCCCTGATAGTCATAAGTAGCTTTGAGCATCTCCGGTGCGTTTTTCGGAAGCGTTACATTTTCAAGTCCTGTGCACCTGGCAAAGGCTTTGTATCCAATTCCCGTTACGCTGTCTGAGATGATCAGAGTTTTCAGGTCAGCGCACCCATAGAACGCATTCTGCTCTATGGTTGTAAGCTTCGTACATTCTGAAAGATCAAGTGCAGTAATTCTACTGCCCAAAAACATCTTATCACCAATCGTTTCCCAGTCCTTGGGAATAGTAACAGTCGTAAGAGACGCGCTGCCTTCAAATATACATCCGTGGTAGTCATATTCTCCCAGGATCATCTCTGGCGAGTTTGGAGGCAGTGTTACATTATTCAGTGCATTGCAATATGAAAAAGCATGGTACCCGATTCCTGTGAGAGATTCAGGCAAAACCACTGTTACCAGATCTTTGCACTGATAAAAAGCACACTGACCTATGGTCGTCATTTTCGTACACTCTGACAGATCAATTGCGGTTATTTTGCTTCCCTCAAACATCCTGTCGTCTATTTTGTCCCAGTCATTAGGGATAGTTACAGATGTCAGGGATGTGCAGCCCTCAAATATCTTTCCCTGGTAGCCGTATTCTTCCACGATCATCTCAGGCGAGTTTTGGGGCAGTGTTACATTATTCAGTGCTTCGCAATATGCAAAAGCCTGAAAACCAATTCCTGTAAGAGACTCTGGAAAAACCACTGTTTCCAGCTTTTCGCACCGATAAAAAGCTCCCTGGCTTATGGTCGTAAGCTTCGTACACTCTGAAAGATCAAGTGTGGTTATTTCGCTTTTCTCAAACATACCACCGTCAATTTTGTCCCAATCCTTCGGGATAGTTACAGACGTCAGGGATGTGCAGCCCTCAAATATATTTCCCCGATAGTCAAGTGACTCAATAAGCATCTCAGGTGAGTTTGAAGGCAGTGTTACATTATTCAATGCATCACAATATGCAAAGGCACGGTATCCGATTCCTGTAAGAGAGTCGGGTAAAACCACAGTTTCCAAATCCTCGCACTCATAAAAAGCAAACCTGCTTATGGTCGCAAGCTTCGTACACTCTGAAAGATCAAGTGCGGTTATTTTGCTTCCATTAAACATATAGCCGTCAATTCTGTCCCAATTCTTCGGGATAGTTACAGATGTCAGGGATGTACAACCACTAAATATCTCACCCCGATAGCCATTTTGCCCCTCCGGCGTATCCGGTGCATTCTGTGGAAGCGTTACACTGCTCAGCGCAGTACAGTTTGCGAAAGCCATATAGCCGATCTGAGTAACAGTATCAGGGATAACAACCTCTTTTACCTTATTACAATTTAAAAATGCCTTGCTTGCTATGCTGATAACACTTTTGTCCTCAATCTCAGAGGGAATTTCAAGGATTTCAGGTACTGAGTCGTCATAGCCAGTGATCACAACTCCTTCATCTGTAACAGAATACAGAAGTCCGTCTGCGGAGGCATAAAGAAGCGATGATTCTTCTTCGATGATCGGCTGTACGGATTCAGTATCGGTTTCGTCCGAAGTTTCTTTTGCATCTTCTTCGCTCTCCTGTGCGTCTTCTTCTGTGGTGCTCTCTGAGCTGTCTTCTGCGCCAGTATCGGAATCGTATTCACCGCTCACGTCGGAGTCTGATACGGCTTCGCTCTCCACCTCTTCATCCTGCGCAATAGTCTCATCAGCCGGGGATTCCTGGCTTATTCGGCCGATAGAAGTATTTTCGGCAGCATATGCCGGAACATATACTGATTCGAACATAATGCATGCTGACAACAAAAGTGTTAATAGTCTCTTTTTCATAACAAAACCTCTTATCTTATTTTTATTTCACTTTGTACTGTTCTGCTCATGAAGCAGTACATTCTTAAATCTGTCTTACACAGTGCATTCTTTCGGCTTTTGATCAGTCCGTTCTTCTTAGCTTCGATATAAAGAAACCGTCCGTCCCACACTCTCCGGGAAGAAGCTGAATATATCCCTTTTGGGCTTCCTGTTTCAGGCGCTCTGCGCATTTCTCTCCGAATGTGCCGTCTATAAGCGGTGCCGGGATGCTGTCTGTGATGTCCACTGCTTCAAAAGGCATCTCTTCGGTAATGCGCCTTAGCATATCCTCATTCTCTGCAGAGTTGACAGTGCAGGTGGAGTAGATAAGGTATCCGCCAACCTTTACATAATCCCAGGCCGCTTTGATGATTTCCCACTGCAGCTTTGCCACTTCTTTCAGCGACTTTTCCGATGTATTGTACTTGATGTCACTCTTTCTTCCTATGATACCAAGTCCTGAGCAGGGAAGATCCATATACAGGATGTCTGCTTTATCTCTCATGGTATAGTCACTGAGCCTTGCATCATGAACCTGCACCTCGATGTTATCAAGTCCCAGCCTGTATGCGTTCTCACTTATCAGAGAGCACTTCCGCTCCGAGATGTCTCTGGCAATAACGTGACCGAAAGACGCGGCGGTTGGTGCTGTTCCGGCCGTCACAGCATCAGTTGCAGCGGCATCAGCGGCACTTGCACTGCCGTCATCATCAATTCTTCCTGCATCTTCTGCCGTACCGGCATGCGCTCCTTCGGCGACTGTTGCAGTTTCAGCTGCATAGGAATTCTCAGTTGCTCCAGCACTATCATCTGTTGCTGCAGCACTGCCATCATCGAACGTAACTGTCGCCATCACTCGTTCAGCTGCATGGGTGGCTTTGCCACCCGGGGCTGAACATATATCAATCACTGTGTCACCGGGCTTGGGATCTGCTATCTGTGTTACAAGCATCGAGCTCACATCCTGTACCGTGAACATACCCTCCTCGAATCCGGGAAGAAACCTGATGTTGTCGGTTTTTTCTAGCTCCAATGCGTAAGGAAGTATGGGGCTTTTGTTAACAACTGCTCCGGCCGCCTCAAGTTCTTTTGCCAGAGCCGCAACGCGGTCTGATACAGCAGATTTACCTATGTCAGAATCGCTGTCTATGGCTAGTGATTTTGTCATGTTGACTCTGATAGTAGTTGGGCGTGGCTTAAGGAAGAACTCCAGCATTTCTTTTGTCTTCTCCATGCCGAATCTGTCAAGCCACATGCTGCAGATCCACTTAGGCATTGAGTAATAAACTGACAGATAGTCCAGTCCGCCATTGGCGCTCTCATCAGGGTACTCTATCTTATCCCGGTTCCTTGAGATGTTCCTAAGGACTCCGTTGACGAAACCCTTAAGTCCCGTGAAAGAGTGCCTCTCTGCCAGCTTCACCGCCTCGTTGCAGGCTGCGCTGTCGGGAACCGCGTCCATGAACAGGATCTGGTAGATGCTCATGCGCATCAGGCTCCTGATCAGGGGCTGCATCTTTTTTACAGGAGTTTTGGAGAACTGGTCCAGTATGTAATCGATCTGGATCTGCCTCTCCATTGTTCCCTCAACTACTCTCTTTATAAATGCCTTGTCCCTGACATCCAGGTAGTCGTATTTTTCAAGGCTGTCCTTTAAAAGGGATGGCTTGAAGACACCTCCCTTATCGTATTCCATTAAGATGCTAAGTACTACTTCTCTTATGTTGACCATGGTCACCTCGAATCATTAAGATTTCGCTTATTTATATCATCAAACAGCCTTAATTTGGGTTGATGCGATGATTTTTGTCACCGTTAATATTTTATCTGTATTACGCGCATGATTTACTTCTGTTTTTTCACTTTTTGGGATATAGCAGTATGGTTAATTTTAACCTACTGCTGAATATCCATTTTTCATGATTTGTTAGTAGGCTTTTGAATTTTTAGCTCGAAATTATCAGAAAATTCCAAGAATAATCTGTTAATTATACTCTTACTTACTGCTGTCTATCAAAAAACGTAAATAGGGCGGTAAATACTTATTGATCAAAAATCAGAAGTGTCACCTATAATTCACGAAGGCTACTAACAAAAACATATTTTCCCGATTACAGCAGTAGGAAAACAAAAGGCCTACTGCTAAGTTCCTGAAAAGCGATGCGCAGCAGTAAATAATGTACGTAATATCGTCAACATATTATCATCATTGATCCAGACAGAATTCAGGCTTATTAAATTCGTATTTCTTCGTGAAATCTCACAATCTCTTATCGGTTCTGTGCAGAAAAATCCTCTGCATAACTAATTCTATCACATTTTAGAAGCCGCTCAGTTCCACATCACTTCACATTACTGCATTCAAGCCCATTCTCATTCCTCAACGCCACTTTCACCTTCGTTCCATCTCACCCTGCAGTGTTCAGATTCTCCTCACTCTTCAAAATCCCCATCACGATCACAACAGCGATCACTCCGGTCAGAAGATCCGACGCAGGCTGCGCAAGCATGATTCCGGTGAGCCCAAGAACAGAATGCAGAATCCAGATCGCAGCAAGGAAAACAACACCCTGTCTTGCGAGCGATAAGATAAGCGCTCCCTTTGCATTTCCCACCGCCTGGCAAACACATGTAGATACCAGCGACACTCCCACGAGTACAGAACTCAGCTGCATGAAACGCAGCATCATAGTCCCGACTTCCACAACCGTCGCCTCATCCATAAAGAACTTCATCATGAAAGGTGCTGCCAGGAACAGGATAATAGCAAAAAGAATTCCCAGCCCCGCTTCCAGCATGTACGCAAACTTCAGTGTCTTCCTGAATCTCTTACCATTCTTGTTTCCAAAGGCATATCCATACAGCGGCTGGCCGCCAAAAGCAAACCCGATAAGCGTCATCAGCGAGATCATGTTGATCTTCATCGCAATTCCCATGGCCGCGATACAATCGTTGCCGTAAGGCTCAAGGAATCTGTTGGTCACCATCATACTCAGGCTATTCATGATATTGGTCACGGAAGCCGGAATACCAATCCTCAGCACCTCACCAATATTCGTGACCGCAGACATCGCAGCACTCGGATTCACCGTCAGCACATGACACTTCTTCAAGATAATGATCATGTAAATAGTGCATGAGATCACATTGCTCAGCGACGTAGCCAGTGCAGCACCTGCTGCCCCCATCTTCAACGAGAAGATGAAGATAGGATCCAGAATGATATTTGCAACAGTTCCGATTATCGCGCCCCACATACCCAGATTAGCCAGACCTTCCGTCCTCAGCTGGTTGTTCGGAATCATGGAAAAGATAATGAACGGCGTGCCCAGCGCAATCCATGTGAAGTACGCATCCGCATGCGGCAGCGACGCCTCGTTCGCTCCAAGCATCACAAGTATCCTGCCCTTAAACACCAGCATTATCACCATAAAAAGAATTCCCGTCAGGAATGCAGCGTACATGCAAAGTGCCGACACTCCTCCCGCTTCACTGTCCTTCTTATCTCCCAGCAACCGGGAAATCAGCGAGCTTCCACCAAGTCCCCAAATGTCACCCATGGCTATCGACAGCACAAATATCGGTGCGCAGATAGACACACCCGCCACCAGATTCGGATCTCCCGTCAGCGAGATAAACCATGTATCAACCATGTTATAGACCACGCTCAGAACCATCGCCAAAACCACCGGAACCGACAGTTTCAGATAGGCCTGCGGCACGGGCGCACTCTCAAAAAGATCTCTTTGCAATTTCGTTCACTCCTTATCTGTGGTAACTACTCCAAACAGTTTATTCTAGCACGACAATCAGCGCACATGCAAAACTGCCATGAAGCTTTGAGGCCTCATGGCAGCTGTTGTTAATTTGTGAAAAAGAGCTTACTCCTCATCTTCTTCATCTAAGCCAATCTGTTCAAACAAGTACTGCAGCACATCCGGCGTAAACTGTTTAGCCTTGAAAGCAACCGTCTTCTTGCCTTCCGCTTCCTCATCCTCACGCACTGCCTCTGCATACATGATCATGGTCTCAGCCACAACTATCATATCCCTTCCAACCAGACTCGGAGCATTAGCATCAACGGTCACAGCGATTCCCAGAGGGCTGACATTCTTCACCTGCCCGTAGTACTTCTTAAGGGTCTCCCTGTCAACAATTGCGCTGTTCGCAAAAAATTCTACACGGCTGATCGTCCTTCTCTCTAACATAGTCCACCTCTCCTTCAAGAATTTGTTACCCCAGATAATTATAAACCATTTTTAGTTAAAAAAACTATCTTCAATCGGTAACATTACCGCTTTCGCCACTCATATATCTATCCATATCTTCAGCAATTCGTTTTGAAACCGCAACCGCAGCAACAACAGTCTTTGCACCGGTCACCACATCGCCGGAAGCAAACACTCCGGGAAGAGTGGTCTCGCCCATCTCGTTAGTCGCAAGATTGCCCTTCTCATTGAGTTTAAGCTCCTTATCACGGTTCACAAGCCTGTCCTGCGGAACCTGTGAAATAGCAATCATGATGCTGTCAGCAGGAATAAGATGCTCAGTATCATTAAGCACTTTAAGCGGAGTCTGTGTCACCTCTTCACCTGCTGCCTTAAGCTCTGCGATCTTCTCCTCATCCGGAGCCATGTCGCAGAAAACTGCTCCTTCATCTTCTATCCTGACAATTGCTTTCCGGTATTCAAATCTCACTCCATCGACTTTTGCATATTCAAATTCTGTCTTGGAAGCGCTCACTTCATCACCCCTGACGTATACGACCACCTCTTTTGCCCCGTGCCGTATGGCTGTTCTCGCAACGTCCATGGCAGCGTTTCCTGCGCCGATTATGGCCACCCTGTCACCAAGCTCATAGACATCAGGGTTGTTAAGATAATTGATAGCGTAAAAGACATTTCCAAAAGTCTCTCCGGGTATACCGAGTTTTCTCGGCCTCCAGGCACCTGTTCCGATAAAGACGCTCTTGTACCCATCGTTTAAAAGATCCTGAATGCCTGTTGAACCGCCTATAGAGAAATTGGGCCTGAACTTTATACCCAATTCGCGCATCTTCTTATAGTACCTGTCGAGAATGGACTTCGGAAGACGGAACTCCGGAATACCATATCTTAGTATTCCTCCGATCTTGTCATGGGTCTCAAAAACAGTTATGGAATAGCCCTTCAGCGCAAGAATTATGGCGATAGTTATTCCCGCAGGTCCTGCCCCTATCACTGCAGCCTTGATACCCTTGGGCGGAGCGGGCTTGAGCTCAAGCCTCTCGAAGCATGAATCGCTTATGTAATTCTCGATTGACGATATATGAACTGACTCGCCCTTAAGTCCTCTGACGCAGGCTCCCTCGCACTGATTCTCGTGGTTACACACAAGTGAACAGATCATGGACAGCGGATTGTTGGCAAAGAGCATCTCTGCCGCTTCCAGCATCCTGTTTTCTTTGAAAAGACGTATCATCTCCGGAATGTTGGTGTGAATAGGGCAACCGTTTTCCCTGCATCTGGGATTAGGGCACTGGAGACACCTGTTGGCTTCATCGATTACATGTACAGACATTGAAATAATCCCCTTTACTGTTTTGCTTCATTAACGCAACATAACTGAGATTATTGTACAATTAAAAATAGTCAACAAAAAGCCGTATCAATTGCATTTTTGTTGACTATTCTGAACCAATTATTCATACTCTATTAAACTCGAAAAGCCAGCTCCAAAAACAGCCGGAAAGCCAGCCCCAAAAACACCACTCTAAAAGATCAGCAGCGACACCAACGGTATCGTAACAACCGACAGCAGCGTTGACAGCGCCACCCCCTTCGACGCCAGCGTATAATTACCTCCATACTGCTGCGCAACCATAGCCGTCATGGATCCAACCGGCATCGCAAGCATTATGTAGCAAACATGAAGTACCAACTCATCCTGTATAAAAAGCTGCAAAAGAAGCATTCCGAAAATAGGCACAGCAATCAGCTTGATCAGCGTAAATACAAACAGCCTCACCTCACCAAGCATCCCCCTGACATCAAAGTGGATCATTGACTGCCCTATAACCAGCATACTCAGCGGTGCAGCCAGATTGCTCAGGTGCTTGGCCGATATCTTCAGAATCTCCGGCATATGTATCCCCGATACGTAAATCGTGATCGCAATGATACAGGAAATGACTCCCACATTCAGAATCTTTTCAAGACCGCCCCTGCTCTCCAGCGGATTCTCTCCCTTCATGGCAGCAATGCCATAGGTGTACATCAAAAAGTTATAGGGAAACTGAAAAATTGCTCCGTAGAGCACCGCCTCCGGTCCATAGGCCGCCTGAAGTATCGGAAGCCCCATAAATCCTATATTGGAAAAGATTGACATTACGCGGTATACGTTCCTGTCCTCACCCGGAACTCTGATAAGTGGCAGGATAAAAAAGGATATTGCAATAAGGAATATGTACATCAAAAGAGCCAGCATAAATCCAAACAAAAGCTCTTTTCCCCTTATGGTACTCTCATCATTCATTCCTGCAGACAAAATCATAGCCGGTGTCGCCACGTTGACCACCAGCCATGAGAGATCCTTGGAAAAAGAGTCGGTGATAAAGCCCTTCTTTCCGCAAAGGAACCCTATCCCCATCAATATGAACAAAACCATCATCTGCTGAACTAAAACCATTACTGCGCTTTCCTTTGTTTGAGGTAACTCTTGTTCTCATACATTTCTTTGTCTGCGCGATTGAACACAGAGATCACATCCTCATCCTTATCAAATCTGGCCACTCCGCAGGCAATGATAATTCCACCGTTCACAAGCGCCGATTCATTGTGCTTGGCGATAATATCAACCAGCTCGTCCGTGCGCTCGTAGTCTTCATCCTGGGAGATAACAACAAATTCATCACCGCCGACGCGGTAAACCGGGCTTCGCTTGAAGGTCCTGCATATAACCTCACAGGCATCGCAGATACACCTGTCTCCTGCCTCATGTCCCAGTGTATCATTTATCTTTTTAAGATCATTCACATCAAGAACTATGATCGCGAACTCCGGCTGACGCCTCTCAAGGATCCTTCGATTCATCAGCTCTTCTCTTTCCTTATAGGCATTCTTGTTCTTGATTCCGGTAAGTGCATCGATCTCGGCCATGCTCTGAGCCATAGCCAGCTTCTCCACGTATTCGCGCTTAATACGCATAGCATCCGTCACATCCTGGCAGAGTCCAAGCAGACACTCACGTCCTGTATCATCAATGAACTTAAGCTTGGTGGTCTGAAACTGCCTTGGATTTCCTTCCGCGTCCGGAACATCCTCATAGAGAATGTAAGGCTTGTCCATAGCCAGCGCCTTCTTGTCATCCTCGATAAAATGCCTTGCCGTCTCCTCATCAAAGATCTCATAGTCTGTCAGACCCACAACACCCTCTGGAGTTTCTTTGTGGGCATATTCCGCAAAGGCCTGATTACATGCCAGATACTTGCGGGTATTTACGTCCTTGGAGAAAGTCAGTGCAGGCATATTTGTCAAAAGAGCTGTTACAGACCTCTTGAGTTCGGCTATCTTCTTGTTGGCATCTGCTTCCTGCTTCAGTCTCTCATTTTCTTCCTGAAGCTTTGCATACTCCCCTGATATCTTTTTAAGCTTCTCGCTGTCTTCAGAGAATCTGTCTTTTGCCTCTGTCGACGAAAGAATAGCCACCATGACTGCCGCAACGTTTGTGATGGGGTTTACTGCAACACGCCAGCACAGCAGCTGTATCATCTTGCCGTCATCAGTCACATCATCAAGTATAGCTCTCTTGCCGCTGCGTGCACACTGAAGGACTGCATTCAGTGACAGAGCACCGGTCTTATCGATAAAATCTTTAGCATTAAATTCTGTTTTTCCATATGTATTCGGAAACAGCTCTTTTACATAATTATTGAACGTAATGTTGGATTTGGCCACTGATATCCTGTCACCATCGCACTCCAGCACAACCATGGGCCAGGTGTCAAAGTAGTCACTTCGATTCTCGTCTGTGCTTGACATGGACAGATTGTAGAGATTCACATTTCCAAGCTGGGTGTAATATCCGGCTTCATCCGGGTTTTCAAATCCAATCTGAATACCCCTGTCATATCTGTCCAGAATTTCCTCATAGGAAATCGGTTTGCAGAAATAATAGCCCTGGAGCATGGTACAGCCTATATCCTTAAGGAACTGAGCCTGACCAGCGGTCTCAACGCCCTCTGCGACAGTATTCATACCGAGGGACATTGCCATTCTTACTATCTCAGTAAGTAAGATCCTGGCTTTTCCGCCATCATCCAGCTGCCTTACAAAGAGCATATCAATCTTCAGAAGGTCAAAAGAAATCTTGTGCAGCATCGCAGGTGAAGAATAGCCGCTGCCAAAATCATCCATCCAGACACTGAATCCCAGTTCTTTAAAGCGGGAAATCTGTTTTATCATGTAGTCAACATCGTCAACCACAGTACTTTCAGTAATCTCTATTACCAGCATATTTCTGGAGATACCGGATTCATCGACGCGCTTTCTTATTTCTTCAACTATGTCACAGGTATAGAAATCCGATCTGGAGAGGTTTACGGAAACAGGCACCAGATAAAGTCCACGTTCTCTCTGATTCGCCATCCTCTTAAGAACGCTGTCTACCACATAGAGATCCAGCTTGTAAATTGAATTATATTCCTCCAGCGCCGGAATGAACCTGTCCGGACTTAACAATCCCT
>JAEEGL011844872.1_pt1 | contig 19238 bp, 6 predicted proteins | sample 9134231 | NCBI WGS metagenome assembly JAEEGL01 (sample SAMN16246548, study PRJNA631951) | gut metagenome | biome: gut microbiome; feature: rumen; material: fiber-attached | host: Bos | place: Iran: Karaj | collected 2018-10 | reverse complement strand
TATTTTAATATTCAATATAGTAAGATTTCATTAATATAAAATATATTTATATAATTATTTAAAATTATAATATAATAATTAAATAATATTAATATTATAATAATAAAAAATTCACTTTAACTTAATTATATAAAAATTATAATCAAGTTAAAACAATACACTTTAATAAAATATTATAAAATAGCATAAATATTATATAAACTAAATATATTTTTAAAATATTTAATTTGATATAAAATATTTTTAGAACTATACCAAGAAAGTAAATGGTTAGTTTTTGATTATAAATAATAATATTATTTATATTATAACTAATATATATTTTTATTAAAACTCATTTATATTCCAATAAATTTTATTCAATTTTTATCTTATAAATTATATTTATTTTAAAATATTTAATATATTATAAGTTAGTTAGTGGATTGCCCTACCCCCGTAGAAATCAACCAAAACCCCCTTTTTCCCCTCTGAGTCCTCTGTTCTCGTCACGAGCACACTTTCAAGCATACACCTCATTGCTTCCAACCTACACAATAACCACACCCCCATGACTATGCTTTCAACCATTCACTTCATTCATTTTAAAATTCCTCATTTTTTACCCTATCTCTCAACTATTCATCTGATACCCTGCCACCATACTCGCACGATTCGCGCAATCGATTTTATTTAAAAAAGTGCCATTTTCCCCATTTTTACATGAAAACTGAGTGGATGCATCAAAAACCTATCAAATGAATGGTTGGAATGCTACTTGCATGGTATGGCGCAACTGATTTATTTGAAAAATCGCGTTTTTGGGGTATTTTCGGAGTTTGGGACCCTGTATATTTTTTAACATAATAAAACGGATGGCATACAAATTATTGCTTTAAAGAGATGATGACGGTACTTCTGGACTAATAGAAAACATGTATGAAGACTTACTGAAAAACAGTGATTTATAAAATGACGAAGTGTATTTAAACGCTTTATATTGGTTCATATCCCACCAGGTGGACATATTACCTGAGGAGATACAAAAGATTAAACAATAAATGAAATGGATTGAAAAATTAGAGTATATTGTTAAGTTATTAAAAGACAACTGTTATTCTGAAATTGATTATGATTATGAATTTTTAAAATAAAGTTAATTATGGACTAGAATGTGTAGTTCGAAAAATTACAAATGATTTTAGATTTTTTTCATTATTAAAATGTCGGATGCTATAAAACTTAAGGATGTTAAAACTGAGAATATAAATGATAAGATTAATGATTAAATTTATATAGATACAAGTAATAATAAAGGTCTTAACATTTACTAAACCAAGGTAAATATTTTAGGTTCTAAATCATTTTCAGAATCTGCACCAATCTATAACGGTTCTGGATAAGAAATTCAATTTTCAATTCCTACCAATGGTCAATCATTATCAACTTCAAATAGTAAACTTGTTTATACAATGAAGTTTGTATTTAGACTTCCTTGTAAAGAAGGTTTTTACGGAAAGTATGTATTGACTAGCATGGGATGGTACTATGTTCCATGTTAAGTTCAAACCTTTAATAGTAAAAATGTATTGGTAGAATATGGAAATCAATTATACATATGTGGTTCTTGTGGTGGTAGCTATGGTATTCTTGAATCATCATAAGTATAATATGGTTCAATTAATTAAAAGGATGAATTGTTACATATTAGAAACAATCTTATATAATCAACTTTAACATAATAAACTGTAAATTCAAATAATAATATCTTCTTTGATACTACCAATAGAATCATGACTATTGAACATTATCCTTATACATGGACTAATGGAGCTAAAGTATACAATGCACATGCATGGGATGTTGAAGGTTAAACTGCTGGTACTTATGTTTTTGATGGTGCTACTTTTGAAACTGCCATAAATGGATCAAATGAATAATTAGCATATGTAAATGCTGCTACATAAGGTTACATAGAACATACAGTCTATAAATAATTTGAATGTCCTCTTTCATTAGTCAATTAAATCTTTGATGTTGATGATAACGTTTTCTATATGTAAGCCCTTAACTAAAACGCTGTTAGATTAACAATTAAATTATTACCATATTACATGTCTGAAATATTTGCATGTAGCTAATATTTAGAGAAGACAAAAACAGGTATAACAGACATCTATTTAAGCCTTTATTCATCAGTTAGTGATGATGTACAAGGTCTTGTATTAAGCAAAGAAAAATACTGCACACCATTCCTTCGTTATGTTTAATCAGTCTAAATGATAAACGACCCATCTGTACCAGTCAATGATTAACTTATAAACGGATTCACTTCACTTAGTTCAGTATTCTTATGTCTCTATAGATAAGATTAAGGCCAATCAGTAACTGATGGATATAACGGTTCAACAATAGAGAAAGAAAGTAACTATATTCATGGTAGAATGACATTATTTACACCAAATTAATTATATAATATTTATAATAACATTTACGATTAGGATGATACATTTGTATTCTTCAATAATCTTTAAATTAACAGAGGTTCAACATCATATAAACTCTTTAGTGAACCATTAAATAGTGTTCTTGATATGATGAATGAAACAAATAGAAGTATTAATTTTAATAATAACAAGACTGAAGGAAAGCTTAAGTGTTATGATTCATAATTATAAACTATGATGAAGTATGCTTATGTATTATTTACATTTGATAACAACTCCTTAATTGATGGTCCATCTTCTGTATGCTATGATGGTTATGACTCAAATGAAAATAAAATTAATTATTCATACCGTCTTAGCTACTATGATATGAACAAGGGTGTTAATCCAAATGAAACAGTCTACAATGCAAACAATGTACCAACTAAATGTAAAATCGAAAATAACAACTACTCTCTTCTTGCCATATAGAACTATGATGAAGTCATGATTGTTAATACTAAGAATCATACTATATCTATAAATGAAAAGCCAGTTGCTAAGTTGAGCGAATGAGCGTGTGTCTTTTTTCCTCATAATAGAAATAACAGTGCTTAACTCTGACAAAACTATAATGCTTGAAGATTGTCCATTGCCACTATAGGCATTTTCTTGTATAGGTCAATTTGGTGTCAAAAGTTCAGGTAAGACATTCAATGCCTTTCGAATGGTTGATGCATACTTAGAACAGGCATCAAAACATAAATACGCAATAACAAGTCCCAGAGATTTGAATGGACCTTTTACTAATATAATTTATATCAGTCCTTCAGACAAAACAGACAGAACATTAAATGATTTAATAGGTCGTTTTACAAATAACCCAGGATTAAGCCCATTTTGTAGTGGTCTTCAGGTAATTCCATTTACTAAATAAAATGTCTATGATGTAGTTGATAGTATTTAGAAAACTGCAATGTTTCTTTCAGACCTTATACAATTTTAACTTGACCTTATCAAATTGGCTGAGAGTTAGAAATTCATGGACTAACTAAAGAAAGATAGCAGAATGTATTCATTTATGACAGCCAATCCCCTTTACTATTACATAAGACAGAATATAGTGAAATTAGAACAAGCAAAACTTACTTTTCCATCACTTCTATGGTAAGAATCCCAAATACCACTGAAATAGATAAATGACATCTATCAAACATTACTCGGGGAATAATTCAACGGACTCTTTATTCGTTGGCCTAAAATAGGAATAGTTTTGGATGATTCTTCTGGCTCATCATTGCTCACAAATACTACTGAAAATCAATTCTTTATGTTCTTGTAGAAGTAACGTCACTTTGGTGTGTTTTTCTCAATCATTAATGTTCACGGATTGACCTAGATTTACTCCAATTTTAAAACTGCCCTAACAGCATTCATATTATTCTCTGGATTGGATGGAAAAAAGGTATTAGACCAATTCGACTAACTAAGTAAATTACGTTCATCAAATTTCGATAAAAATGATTTTCTAGAATTATACCTTAAGGAAACAGGTTACTACCTAAGCTATGAAGAGAGACAATAAAAACACATGGAATACATTTTCATTTACATTATTACTATGCCACAGCCTCAAATATGGTTGAACTTTGATAAAAGACTCAAATGACAAAATTTTTTTATCAATTATAGAAATAACAATAAATAACCTTCAAATAGTGAAAGAATTTTAAAATACCACGTCAGAAGGTAAATTCACTGTATTCTTGTCTGATGATGAGCAATCTTACCTTGACCGTTTTGAAGTACCCATGATTGATGTTAATATTACAATGTCATTTACTCTTAATACATACCTATTCAATTATCAAAAGTACTTTATTACGTTTTATGACCAGTAAGAACCAAGAACAGTATAGTATTAATTAACTGACATTTCAAGGGGTAATTATAAAAATAACGAGGACACTTTAATTACATTATTTACTGATGATGTAGCTAATACAATAAAAGTTTATATTTACCCTGATAAAAGCTCATTTTATGCTGATAAAATCAGATGGATGTTATCACAAAAGATAGCCTTTAGAACCGATGACCATTATTTAGCCAAAACAATTGGATGTATTAAATAAGTAACATACGAAGCAATATAGCTATAGAATCCTTATTAGCCTGATGTTAACGGTACAATTTATACTCACTATCTGGAATTCCCAAATTAAGTATACACAACATTCCTCAAATCTGTTTATATTTAGTGTAATGATTCACCCCATTTATGGTTTATTAAGAACAAGCCTATAAAAATAGTCCTAAAGAAATCATTTAATGTTAATCCTGGTGATAGAGTTATAATACAATAGGAACTAAGTAATGACATTCCAGTGTTTAAAATAAAATAAGGTTTGACATATCAGATAATGGATGAAACATTATTCCCATTTCAATTAGAAAAACCATTTCAAGTTTAGCTTCAATTGACTACATCACAAAAATACCTCGAGTAATAGAAACTGAAAATAGAACAGGATGTAGAAATTAAAGAGGAAATTGAAAGAGAGAAGCAAATGAAAGAGGAAGAGAAAAAATAATAGGAAGAATAAAAAAAGTAGGAAGAATTGGAATTTGCTAGGTAAAAATAAAGAAACAATGAGTTAATGAATTAACTTAATTAGATAATAGCATAGTAATAAACCAACATAACGAATCTCAAAAAATAATAAATTAAATCATTGAAAGAGATGACGTATGAATAAAAAATGAACTGGTTTACATTATAAACAGCATTTATTGAAGAAGATTAACAGGCTGCTAAACTCAAGCAATAGTACGTATACGTTTGTTCATTAAAAGGTGAAACAGTATCAGATTTAATAAATATAAATTAATAAATATAAGATGCAGGTGATTAGTACATTGCTTCGTTAAATGCTATTGTATAAATTCTTAGGGAATTGTATTCACTTTCAAAATAGGTTTAGATTACTGAAATAGTGGAAAATTAGATGTAAACTGATGTAGAAAAGGAGGATAAGACAATTTAAACAGAGCAGAATGACCCTGAAGAAATAGTGACAATATAACCACCGCCACCTCCTCCACCAGAAGCACCACCATATAAAATACTTGAGTAATTGATAGGTGAATAAAAATAGATTTAGAACAAAGGTGTGAGTGTAATGGAATAAATATAAGAGTTTCTCGTGAATGGATTAGCTGAGAATATAACAAATAAGATAAAGGAAGTTTACAACCAAGCAACACCACCCCAAAAAGAAATACTAAATAACATTAAATAAGTAATTGAAAATTAATAAGGTGATTAAATGAAATAATTAGAAACAAGGCTTGTAAAATCAAACACATAAAATTCAGATTAAATAGATTAATTAGCATAAATTATAGAATAAATTGGTTAAATTTACAATAATAACTATCAAACCATGCTCTAAGCTATGTAGTAATAGTTTAAAAATCCTGTTTATTTAGAGTAATTTTAAAACATTGTTGATTAAATAAAATAGTACAACGTGTCACAGTAAATTCCTTTGTTATTAACTGATGGATAAAGAGAAAAGATAAAAGAATAATATGAAAAAGAGAAAAATGAATACAATTAATATAAAGATTAGATTTAGTCAAAATTAACTATGTTTGAACAATTTTTAGATTAATATCAACCTGATACATAGGAAAGAGCATAAATGAAAATAGCACTTCGTAAATAGTATGATGACCTGAAAAAATAACATTAAATTAAGTAGTAAATGTTTAATACTGATAATATTGATGAAGAAATATAAAAGCGTGGAAATGCAATAATCTAATTGGATGATAAATCAGGTAAGGATATTAGTAACCATTTATCTGATTTAATCAATTTTATATAAAAAATTCTTTAAGAGTATGATACTGAAGTATTGGTACCCGAAATAAATAATAAACATACAGTATACCTGTTAAAAGGACCAGATAATCAATAATTTTAACTAGATAATAGGTCTCTTATGAATACACTTCTCTCAAATAAATAGTACCTAGTGCCAGAGTCAAGAACACCAGATAATTAATCAGTTGTTAGCTTAGATGATTTGTCAATTGAATAGTAAGATGAGCTAGTTGATAAATTAAATAAAAGTGGTTAGTAAATTGCCTCTTATCACAATATTTAGTATCGTAACCCATACACAGGACAATATGAAACTTATCCATATTAAATTTACATGGATAATAATCATGTAATTCATGCCGTGGATTCTTAAGGTATTGAACATCCTGAGTGGGTAAAAAGAACAAATAAGGATGAGACTTTCGACACAGTACAATTATGGAACCCAAATGCTAGAAATGGTTAGGGTGGTTACAATACTAGAAAGATTTACAAATTATTCAAGTGAATTAACTTTTTTAATCATATAAATATGAATAGAGGACAAGAAAATATCGATTAGCAAATTGCTATATCAAATACTGGTGAGTACAAATTCAATTCAATACATTTTAATACAGGTGATTATGTACAAGTTCTATAGTGTTTTACTAATAATTTCAAGTAATAATCTGATGACAATGACAATAATAATGACGATGATATAGAGAAATTATAATAGTAAATTGATGAATTAAAATAATAAATTTAAGCTATATAAACTGATGTCAGTGATAATGCAGAAGATATAGCAATAATACAAACCTAAATAAATGAAATTATTAACACATTAAATACGTTATCTGTTACTGACACAGACTTATAGAATTAGATTAATTAATTATAAACCGAGATAAATTAAATAAAAACGGCACTTTAATATTTCTTTAATAATTTACCAAATATAAAGAAGAAAGATTATGGTCAATTTTGTATAGAAGTTAACAGAATGCTTTAAACATAGCATGGTGCACTTACTGCTACTGAATAACGTAAGGTTAAGTAATTTGTATTTAAATTTGACACTGAGTGTGTGCCTTAGGATATAGCAGATAGTTTAGAGGCTAATAGTGAATTTATGTAAATGTTCTTACCTGTATGGGATAATTAAGAAAAGAGATTTTCAATCTATGCCAGGTCATCACTATCATAAAACTGCCTAATAATCTTTAGAGCGTCAGGAACTGTAAGTCAGATGCTTGGTCTTACTGAAGAAAAATACATGAGAACAAGTTAAGATGATGTAAATATAACATAGCTATTCAACAATTGGGAAAACTATGTAAAAATGTAATAAAGAATGACATTAACTATAACATGTGATTAAACATAGAATTATACCCAAACATTCAACTTCAACGGTTTCTATAATCATAATGATATAAGAAGAGCACTAGTTGGATTACATACACTTTACTATAATGATGCACCACTTATTTAATTTACCATAGAATTTGACTATGATTCAAGTCTTAATACTCTTATACCAGTATTAGTACTTAGAAATGTTTATACAGGAAGTGATACATTTGCATCAATCAACCTATCAGTTCAAGTAACTACAGACTATTTGAATTTTAGAGAGGATGAAAACGAATTCAATATTATATTTGGTTAAGACTTAACATATAACAATGTCGATTTACTAAATAATGACTACTAAATTCTTAATCTTTCATAGTATGGTATTAATTTAAGTGATAGTCCATTTAAACCCGATAATAGTAACATGTATAATAATGCTGATGTTGTGACATTCCTAAATGGAAATGAAAATACTGCTAGATTAACTGATTAGTCATATGCTTAAGGTTGTGGTATTTAGTTTTGTGATTTGACTGAAAATGAAACATATACATGGAGTCCTCCTGCTAGTTATACATTAACTGACTTTTATAATGCCTAGAATTGGTCAAATATGCCAATTTATCCAGTAAGAGAAAATAATGAAATTTACTATAAAGTTCATTTCGTATATTAGGACTGGTACAATGACATTTCAGGTCATGTATTAAAATGGGTTATGGGTGAAAAATACTCATAATGGTTTGATTATTATCATGTTTTGAGAAATAATAAATTAGTTACGATTGAAGGCAAATACTAATAAAATTTAGAGTTAAGAAATGCCTAAACAAAATTTGGCGATATCGATTTTTAAGTCACAAGTGGTAGTGATTCATACCATTATCAAGCTAATACCAGAAGAGATGAATTAATAACAAAACGTAATACATAATATAATGAATAATTGCAATAGTACAATTCTCCAAGTAATAGTTACTGGAACCATAACGATATGAGAAATATTTGGTGTGGTCTTTATTCAATTTATCCTGTAATTGTTCACATGAATTATGATTATGAAAATGAGAGATGGTTTGTTAGAATTCATGTATAAGCCAATGGAACAGCTACTTTAATTATAAACAACTTTCCACTATAAACAAGTTAGATGAACTGGGCAAGCGATAACATTCCTGAATTTGGCACAGAATCTGAAATTACACTTTAAGGTGGAGAATCAGGCGCAGTATATGAAATTTATTCATCAAAAACATTGGCTTATCCAAATACTAACAACTTAGACACAAATTAACACGTTGATACCTTTGATAATTGCAACTAACTATGGGATGATGAAATAGCAAAATTCTAAAGTGATAGAGCTTTCGTATGGACTGATATGATAACCTAAGAAACTTTCACATTCAACTTTTCAAGCGATTGTTCATTTTACCATATGATAGACGAATTGAACCATGATTCAAACATTACCAAGTATTTCAATACATTTATACAGAACGGATTTGATATATACCTTGTTTTGAAATAAGCCAAAGACATGTATGACATTAACAGAGCTATTATATCAGGTGAAATAGTACTGATTCACATCATTAACTAGGGTAAAACATTCCTTTGGATATGGCCTGGATAGGATGAAACAATGTCAAATCCAAGGGAGTATCTAGGTGAAGGAAATTTCCTCGTTCCTGAGAAAAAAGACTCACATAGTGACCAATACATGAATGTTGTTATATTTGACCCTACAGATTACTGGGATTTAAATAGTGATGAAGGAATATTGAGATTAAAGAGAAGAATAGTTACAACAGGCAATTAATATATACCGAGATTACAAAGCCTTTGTACATAGCTTAGAATTAAACACCCTCTAACAATCACAAAGGCCTTAGAAAGTGCATAATGTCTCTACCTTTGGTGTGATGTATTGAAAAGTACCTATACTACAAGTGATTCAACAATGAATAAAAATGGTCTCGTTGCAGTTATTACATAAAATAATTATCAACCAATTAGAGAAATGTTATACAAAATATAGGGCAGTGCTTAGCCGATAATATTCAGACTTACTACTGATATCAATGGCTATTAAAATTATACTGAAAATGGTATTTTATAGGTATAGTTCCTAAAGAGAAATGTAGTAGAATGAAAAAAGATTATTTTTTCACTAAAGGCATAATTCAGAAACAGTAATACCAAGTTTTATGCTCTTGTGAAGTGCTGCAGCAATCTTTACCAAGTTCTTCTTATTATGAGCATAAACATCATCAATCATCTTTAATATATTTCCTTTAGTTAATGAATCAAATTAGAAATTTTCAATCTTTGAACAGTATTAGCAGAAGGCATCATAGACTAGTTATTATTTTTAAAATCCAGACTTTTTATCTCCTCTAAAGCAGTATTCACAATCCGCAGTTAATTATTTAATTAATCCGAGCATGTCGAGTGGTGGCATAAGCTATTGATAATGTGCGAATGTTTCTTCCTTGAGTATCTCGAATTTAGCAAGATTGCTTTTGTCTACCTCCATTTGTAATTTTGTAGCAGTGGAGGTATAAGCCAATTACTTTATTTATTTTTAAACAATCTCATTCTTTAAACCTGTTTTACTATCCTCAACAACTACAACATTTCCTTATTATTTAGCTTCTTACAATTTCTACATTCTATCTTCTCTATCGGTCATTTTTCATTAATAAAAAATTTATGAATTAGCTGACGAATTTGGAAACTATAAATTAAAAGCGTAAAATAAAATAATTAGACTAGAGGATAAAGGAAGTTGCCAAAATCTAATAATAAACCCCTTAAATAATCCTAAATTCTACGGATGATGACATTAGCACCGAACAAATAAATGGTGGTAATTAAACTATTGCATTTAAACCTGATAAAAATTAAATAACATTCAATAATCTTCAGTATAGTACTTAGTATTATTTGAATACTCGTACTGGTGAAAATAATTTTACCACACCTCGAGTAATTGATGAAGTCACAATAAATAAGCTAACATTAACATAATAAATGAGAGTATTCCCAGAAACACAACTACTAATTGGACCAAGTAACCTTCAATCTACCTATACGATAAGTGGACTGGTTGATTAAATCAATACTAATAAGTTGACTAATGATGTTTAGGCACAATAACTACAGGTAATTAATGTGAAGAATGCAGAGCAGGATGATTAGCTAAGAATTATTAAATAGAAAAACGTAGAACAGGACAATAAACTTAATGCTATTGATGAGGAATTAGAAGAATAGGAAGAAGAAATACATGAACTTGATAATAGAATTGAAGTAGTAGAGCAGAATTAGGAAATTGACGAATAAAACATCAGTAACCTCATTGAATAGGTTCAAATACTTGGTGAAGAGACTGAAGAATTAGAGGAGTAAATAACATCATTACGTTAGGCAGATTCGTTATTGAGTGGTTAACTGTAATTATTACAGAGTGCCGTAGATTAGGACAGGGCAGCAAACAACATAGCACATCAAAACCTTCAGTAATAGATAAATGCAATAAATAATAATGGCTTTGAAAGTAGAATTTCAGCACTTGAACAGGCCGTTTCATAGTTATAAAATGCTATAGTAACGATTAATCAGAGTATAGGTGACATGTAAGATGACATAAACGATTTAGATGATAAAATTGATGAAGAAATATAGGACAGATAGGATGCTGATGACGAATTAGATAGTAAAATTGATGAAGCCACTAACTGGGAGAAATTTGAAGATGTCATTGAGTTTATGGAAGAAACCGAAGAAATATTGGCCGAAATTATAAGAATTATCGAGGATTTAAAGGTAAAAATTACTATGACACAGAGTGAAAGTCAAAATATTAATACAAAGATTACATAGGCATATGCTCAAGTTCAGGTGATTATGTAAAAAAGATAGTAATTATAGGCTAGAGCTCCATAATAATAATGAAAACTCAGTCGCTAATACTAATTTCAATGATTTCGTCAGGTACTAATACGTGTCTACTTTTAATGACCTTTTAGATATGACGATGTTATTTTTTGGGCACTTCTTCCTATTGTTCTACTACTGGTTCCTGTGGTTAGCTGGATTTGAAGTATTCATCCATCATTGCCTTTACATCGTCACGTGTCAATTATATCTTCTCTTCCTTCTTTTACTCCTTCAATTCTTTCAATTCAACATCCTTTTATTCTTATTCTCTTTTTTCTCTTTCTCTCAATTCTTTCTTCTTCTATTTACCTTCTAACATTTTCTAAACACGAGCCTTTTTCTCTTCATCTGTAAGTATCTTTTATAGTCTTTATTTACCTGTTTTAGTAGTAATTATACGATAGCCCTCAGGCACTGTTCTTTGCTAGATATCCTTATTTTCTTACGTTGTCATGTTTCTATAATGAAAAAAGTTTATTCGTCAGTTTTTCGAATTGTACACGAAAATTACGTTAGGATTTACGTATGAATCAAACCAAAATTTACGTTCTGCATCATTCATTCTAACTTTATTGAATCGTAATTATTTTTATTAAATTGCTTTTGTCTTATTTTCTAGTTAAATTATATAATACCTATCACTTTATTTATGATACTCGGTGTAATCTTTCAATGTAGTCTCTGTTATGTAGCCTTTATCGGTCTTTGCTATTGCGTTAATAATCTTATCAAAGGTGAAGAATTAAGGTGTTTCAAGTTCAAGAGGAAAGTATTTGTCAGACTCCTTTTTATTTGGCTATTTTAACTCATAACCTTTTCTGAAGTAAACTGGAGTGGATAAATTTGATGGTAAATTACAATCTCTTCTTTCTTTCATTGCTTATTTGAACTCATCTTTATCATAGTTTAATGGTACAAGTTCATAGAAATACTCAAATTTGTTTATTACCTTATAAAGTCCTTTACTCCATTTTTAACTTCTCTATTTTTCCATAGCCTTTCTTTTAAGTCTAACATGTACAACATCACCTATAAAGAAAGAATACAATGAAGGTTAACCATTTTTATCGACTATAATTTTGTTATTATTTCTTATGAGTTAATTTCTAATTTATACCTCTTCTTCAGTAATTTCAACAGGTGGTTTGTTATAGTATTATACTTTATGCACGGTGTTAATGTAATTCATAAATTTCTATAATGTATCCTCGATACTGAATTAATCTGGCTAACTTTCTGACATTTCCTTCAAAACATACTATCTAACAACACCACACATCCTATTTATTGGTGCTAATATAAGATGGTCAATTTCAGCTGGTATAGCGAGATGGTTTATATCATAACTGTCCAATTCTTCTTCAAACTTGTTTTAAAATTCTACACCTTAATCTGTTTTTATTAAATAACAGTCTCTACCATCTTCACCATTAATTTTGTATTTGTCATTTAGCTATTTTAACCAGTCAGTGAAATGGTCTACAGTTTTGTATGTATCGGACTTGTTTACTTTTTCGCAATAAATAAGGTGGTTGCCTGGGTTATAGTACACGACAATGTTGTATTTTGGAAATCGATTGGTGTATTGGCTGGGATTTATCTCCATTGAGTCAGCTTCCCAATAATTGTACTCGTTTATTGTCTGCATTTTTTTATTAGTAAAATGACGGCATTGATTAATCATTATTAGAGTAAAGAACCTGAGGAAATAACAAATGATATAAAGGAAAAGGGTGGTAAGTTCGTTGGTGGAGTTACTAACATTTTTGACTAAGCATAAAGTGGTGTGTAAAAGGGAGAGGAATTAATTGATAAGTTAGTACCTTAGAGAAATGAATAGTACTAAGATAAGAGTGATAAGGACATAAAAAATATGTACAAGGACACCCGTAGTAAGTATAGAGAGGCAAAGAAATCATACCACGAAATGAAGAGAATGAGTGACCCCAAGTACAATGAAATTAAGCGATAAAGTTAGGATACTTACAATCAATTGAAGAAAGACCAAAAGAGCCTTAGAAAAGAAAAGAGCAGAAGAACATGGGATAAAATAAAAAGCGGAGTAGGTAAGGCATTTAACATTGGTAAAAAGATAATAGGAGGTATCAGCGGATTATTTAAGTGAAAAATACTCTGTATATTTTTTGCTATATATAAATAATGAGCGCAGTATACGGAAACGATAATTATAGAGAGTATAAGAGCAAAAGAGGATATACATATTACCTTGGTAGAGATGGTTCAATACTAGACTATGCGTTTAATGACGCGAGCAGTGAGCTAAAGAAAGATGCATATGGTTACTATCTTTTGCATGGATAGCCATATCATCGAATTTTATACAAAGCATTCAATGGTGACATACCGAGTGACATGGAAATTGACCATATCGATAGAAACAGGACAAATAACAACCTAAATAATCTTCGTGTTGTTACTCATTAAGACAACTGTTATAATAGAAATAATAACAATATAATTAACTGTCTACCTTCAGATGTTGTGCCTGTCGTCTATCTCAGAACAAAGAAGACCATGAATTACCTTGGTATTAATTGGTTTTATAGTAGACTTTATAATTGTATGTATAAGAAAATTGGTGATTAAGAAGCCTATAGTGTAATCAGACCAAAGCAAAATAACAATATAAATCCTTCTTGGTATTTTAAATTTACTATAGACGTTGATGGTATAAGAAAATAGAAGGTGTTCACAATAAATAGAGCTTTTCAATATGACATTGACCATTAATTTGATTATATGCATGAAGCATTATATGGAAATGAAATTGTAGAATGATTTTTACGCAAGATATTTTTTACAACTTTTTTTACGTAATAAAACGATGGAAGAATGTATTGAAGAAGTAATGCCAAAAATATCAGTTAACTAAATTAACAAATTAAATTTTATAAACGTTAATTAATTAATGATGAAATTCTGTAAACCAACAAATAAATTCATCAACATATACTTGTAAAAGATTAAAGAAACAAAGAATGATAATGTTCTCTTTAAAATAATTTTAATGGTAAATAGCGAAAAACAAACAGTTTATGATGTAACAAATAACGAAGAATTATTTATTACACTTAGTTAAACATTCTGTAATAAAGAAGAAGGAAAATACTTAAGACTCAGTGTCGAGAATTAAATGAATGAATTTTAGGCAGCAGATGGAAGCTAACAAATTTACTTCCGTAAGTACCTCGGTCCAATTCCTAAGAAGGAGTACTAATATTATAAAATTGGTGACAAGGTAATTAACAATAAATTTAACTTAATTTGAACTTTTACTTTTTTGGACTGCTACTTTTAGGTCCTGGAGCAAAGTAGGACTTATAAGAGCCAGCTGGCGGGGATAACACGCAGGTTCTGAGATAGAGTAAAAAAATGGGGAGGAAACGGATAGTACTCCCCAATCTATCCATTGCCCAAAATTCTGTATTATAAATCAGAACATGTCTGTATGTTCTGGTGTAGCGAAATTATACATTTACATCTCGCTACGTTCAGATTATAAAAACTTCACCTCTCTTTGGAATTAGTCTCTGTTAATGACACTGTACTTTCCGATATTATGATTGTTGAAGTCCATACAGACACAGTATTATGCTAGGTCAAATTTGATGTGTTATCCCTAATAAAGAGCCTCGTATACTCCTTGAATTCCTAATGAATGATTTTCTATACACACGCTCGGGATACCCTTCATACATGTCTTAAATTCATAGCTTCCATTTTCTAATACCATTCTGTCCATGTAACATTTCTTACCACAAAATATACTCAAATCACTATATTTCACTTCTTAACCTGTTTTACTTTCGAAATCACTATGAAATTAGCCCAATTCAGAGCCTATGAGCTCGCGATTATATTTTTTCTTGTACTCATCGCAGAGCAATTAGACCTTAGCATCTTCCATATGTATACTGTCAGTGTCCTAATAGAACATTTTTATTTTTAAGTCCTCTGCTAGGCACATAACTTCATTCATTATTCTTTTGCTATAGTCCAAGATTATAACACCGCATTAGTTGAAATTCCATTCATCATCAAGTACTTATTTTTAAGTCTATATATCAATACAAGAATCATCATGGAAAGTTTGAATGTCTGTAATTTAAAAGAAATTTCGTTGTAAGTAGTTTAGAATGTCGATATTATCAAATACAGTTTCACCCTACTTTTTGTTGAAAATTACATTTCTTTTATCATGCAGTTTCTCGATACACTTTCCATAGCTACTGTTCATGATTAACTTATACATAGTTTAAAGACCTTTGTATTTGGCTGATTCATCCATACGGCCTTCTTTTTCAAGTTACTTTTATTATTTTTTACATTCATTTCTTTAATCATAGACATACTAAATAACCTCATTGATTCTGTAATTACGAGATGGGAAATAAATACCGTCAATAATTTTATAGTCATAATTTTGGTATTTTATAGCATCTTACAAACGAATGTGAGTGAGAAAATGTATACCCTCTTAATCATTGCTAAATATTCTGCCTTCATCATTGCCTCCATTATCTATTACAGGAAACATTCTAGGTATAAAACCAGTTTCAGGTTTCTTGAGCATAACTGTGAGGAAAAGGGTGTTTTAATCTACACTGTCAGGTGATTCAGTAATCTTGAAGAGGTTATCTTTATTGTTATAATACTTTATTGCTTCTGGTGGTAATTTTCTGGGTACCCCTGTTGGATAATAACACCTTTTCATAGCAGATGGATAAAGACTTCTAGCATCGAAATCCTAAATCTTTTCATGGGTCATATACTTTCCATTATTAGCTACCATACATCTACCACCGCATACGAATTATTGAATGTAATGTCTAACCAATCCATGAGACATATAGCAACCATCAAAACAACCCTAGCTTTTGAAATAGGCTAATGATAATGATGATATTGAAATGAAATTATCACTTGGAAGTTACAATTTACTTTAACTAAGCTAATTCATGTGCCAATTGGCTAATCTCTGAACTTTAACATCCTAAAGACAGTAATATGCCGCATATTTACGCAAGTCAAATGATTCTTAGTTTATTAATGCATTAGCATTCTTTATACTTTCTATAAAGTCCCTTTTATCAACACCTTACATATGTTTTAAGGCATTATCAATTGAACCAATACCCCTTTTGTAGAGCTCTTCAGTATAGTATGTATATGGGAAATATTCCTTATGAATGAAACTTTTCTCTCTAGCATTAAAGAACATATCAGGAAGATTCTTTAACTTGGTATTATACATCAACAGATTATCAATGAAGTGAAATGTATTACCTCCACACTTAATATTGAAACATACTGTTTTAGTAGCACTATTTACGAGGTTTTCTATCTAGAACTTACCATTAAAAATGAAATTTCTATCATATGAGAGGTTGTAAAATCTGACTAAAAATGTTTTCTTTGTAGTCTAGTAAGCATAATTGATTTCGCAAAGTAACTTATAAATAAGGTCATCACAATTATCTACAACAAATTCATAGCCCTTATATGATACGGCACATACTAAGAATGGTTTATGTTTGATATTTTCACCTTTTTCATTTTTAGTGAATGCCTCAAAGTCTGCATCTATGATATCATGATAAGAATTTTGTTGAATCTTTCTTACAAGCTAATCATCAACATTTTAGTTATAAACTCTCTTTACATCGTCCTTTTCATTGACTATGGGATGTATTAAATTTACCTTCTTTAATACTGAGAAATTTTCACCATTTAATTTCTTTATTTATTCAAAATAGCCTTTATCCATTAGCTACTTGACTAAATGAAGAGATGTTAAAGTTCTCTCCATTGATGCATCATACTTTGTGTATAGTCTCTATTTTCCAGAACTGAGTGTTTTGACCTGATAATATGAGAGGTTAAAGTTTGATTCATACTCTCTAAGTTACTCATCTGAAACAATACCCTATGAATGAAGTTCATGTACTTGTTCATAGTTATTCAACCATTTTTCAGTCACACCAGTCCAAGCATAAATGAAATAGTGTTCTAAGTAAAGAACTAAATGAATATCATCTTTGGTACATTGGTCATTAGTATTCTTTATAAAGGCAGTCTCACCAGGATTTAAACGCTTACTTCTTACTTGATTATCTTCCCATTAATGAATGACTAGAGGACGTGAAAAGTTCAAGTTCTTTATATAGTCTTTCTTGAATTAAATAGTATTAATAAGTCTGATAAAGATTGATTAAAATTCTTCATCTGGTAGTAATTTTTAGAGAGCATATGGAAGACAATTCATCTAATTGAGGTCGTCTAATTGTTTATCTGTCATGTCAACTGTGCCTATCTAGAATAGTTCAAGTACGTATCTAAGACAGGTTATTTTACATTAATAATTGAAGTAGCTTCCTGACTTCTTTTTATAAATTATTTGGCCTTAGTTTTATATTAAAGTGTTGGCATATTCACTAATTGGTATGAATTAAATGTTAACTAATAATTAAAAGCCAACTTCTTAATCATACTGGTCTGATACTATCTTATTTTAATGAATGAGGTTGAAAATAGAATTTTTAATGTCTGAAGTGAAACCCTAGGTTATAGGTATGTATCTATAAACTAAATGACCTATATTGTTGTTTTCAGTACCATCAAATTCATAATATGTAAGCTAAATTACCCAATAATTTTCATAACTTTTGGTGTCTTCATTAAATCTTGGGTATTTATCTTTGAGTTCATTTTCAAGGTTATTATATAATGAAATGAACTTATCAATTAGGTCATTTCTAATTTGGTAATTCTTGACTGCTTAATATGGAACCTCTTTCAAATGTCTTTCATCACCTAATTCTTTGAATATATCATCGGTTTCGTGTTCAAATGTTATTGGTACTATTTCATCACTATTACTTTACTTTACTTTATTAATATTATTCTTTCTTCCATGAAGTGCTTTTTACATGTCATCAAAGTTTACTGATACTATTTATTTGTCGTCAGTTCGTTTCTAATTTTTGACTGCTTATTCAAAGTTTACGGGTATAATTTCATCCTATTTAGTTCTTTTGATTGAGTCTATCAATTAATCTATAGTTGCTTTACTTGTCTATTATTTTGGTTGTTATTTTCTCTTATTAAGTTCATCAGCTGCATCTCTAACAATACCATACATAAACTTTGGTATGTAATAATTTTTAGTTATAAACTTGTTCATGTCTGAATTGTATTATAAATGTTATTTGGCTAAATCTGAAACTAATTTGTTTATATATTGAGTATTATTTTTATAGTATCCTGCTTATGAATTTGTTACTGTTTTTACTAGGTCATTTTATTTTGATGGTTTATCATTCTTTTATATTTTTTCACTAGCTGCATTTCTAATGACTTGATACATGAATTTATCAATCTAATTTTTGCGAATTATAGAATTCCATGATTTAAGGTCATACGGTGTACGTCGCAGCGTTTTTATTACATTATCAATTCTCTACTAATTTTTCTTATAATATGTGCTTTATGCTTTATTTTTGAGATTTCTCAAAATTGGAGCCATCCGTTTTATTATGTTAAAAAATATACAGGGTCCCAAACTCCGAAAATACCCCAAAAACGCGATTTTTCAAATAAATCAGTTGCGCCATACCATGCAAGTAGCATTC
>JAEEGL017365171.1_pt1 | contig 19240 bp, 18 predicted proteins | sample 9134231 | NCBI WGS metagenome assembly JAEEGL01 (sample SAMN16246548, study PRJNA631951) | gut metagenome | biome: gut microbiome; feature: rumen; material: fiber-attached | host: Bos | place: Iran: Karaj | collected 2018-10 | reverse complement strand
GTAGTAGAAAAACATGAAGTATTTGATAAAGATGTCGCATATAACGTAATTGAAACATATGATGAAAATGCCAATCAAGGTAAAATTACAGTAATTCAAGAAGGAGAAAATGGTATTGAAAGAATTGAACAAAATACTAAAGTAGTAAATGGTGAAATATCTTACATATCTCCAGTGGGTAAAACTGTAATTAAAACAGCAGTTCCAAAAATAGTAAGTATAGGAACAAAATATATACCTAACGTAGGAAGTTTAGCATCTTGGGGATGGCCTACAAATAGTAACTATTCTATATCATCATATTATGGTTATCGTTCAGCAATATATGGATTATATAATTCAACAAACTGGCACTCAGGAATAGATATTGCAGGTACTGGTTATGGATCACCTATATATGCTGCAAACAATGGTGTAATTATTAACTTAGGTGATGGTGGAACATATGGTAACTATATTCAAATAGACCATAATAACGGATATTATACTTTATATGCACATATGTCAGGATTTGCAAATGTTTCCTTAGGAGAAACTGTAACACGTGGACAAATAATTGGTTTTGTTGGTATGACAGGTGCAGCAACAGGTCCACACTTACATTATGAAATAAGAGTAAACTGTCCTTATTATAGTTGTACAGTAAATCCACTTAATTATTATTAGAGAGGTGTAATATGAATAATTGCTATGTAGAGATTAATAAAGACGTAATTAAAAGTAATATTGAAAATATTATAAATAAATACGATAATTATCAATATTATATTGGTGTTATAAAAGGAAACGCGTATGGGCACGGCATGGAAATAGTAAAAACTATGGAAGAAGCAGGCATAAATTACTTTGCAGTTTCCACTTTAGAAGAAGGAATAGAAGCACGTAAATATACTAGTTGTGATATGTTGTGTCTACAACCAATAGATATAGAAGAATTAAGTGAAGCTTCTAAAAATAATATAGCAATTACTATAAGTAGTTATGACTACTTTAATAAAATTAAAAGTATTGATTTTAAACTAAAAGTTCATATTAAGATCGATTCTGGTATGAATAGACTTGGTATAAAAAATGAAAGAGAATTATTAGAAATTTATGATTATGTTACTAGTAATGATAATTTTGAGTTAGTTGGTATATATACTCATTTAGCAACCCTAGGTATAATAGATAAAAAATGGGATAATCAAATTAATAACTTTGTTAAGTTAACAAAAAACATAGATTTAGAAAGAGTGCCTATTGTTCATATATATAGCAGTAATAGTTTAGTAACACATCCTAAATTAAAAATAGATAATGGTGTTAGAATTGGTATCCTCATGTATGGTATAGTACCAAATCCAATTAAATTTATTGGATTAAAAGGTAAATTAAAAAAGATTAAATATAGATTTTTACAAAAGAAATATCATATTTCTAAAACGCTTAATGATTATAGCGTAAATGTAAAACCAGCATTTAAATTTATAAGTAAAGTAGTAGAAATAAAAGATGTTAAAAAAGGTGAATATGTTGGTTATGGACTTAAATATAAAACAACAGATGATTGTAAGATTGCAGTTATACCTGTTGGTTATATGGATGGATTATCACTTAAAAATAGCGGTAGAAACATATTAATTAATGATAAAAAATATCCAATAGTTGGATCAATAAATATGAAAATGATTACCGTATTAGTTAACAACGATGTAAAAGTTGGAGATAAAGCAATTGTAATTGGAAATAATATTAAAACAGTTGCCTCAATTACAGGAGTAACACCTCATGTAGTTATGACATCAATATCAAAAAATATTAAAAGAGTATATAAGTAGGTTGATCGTATGGATTTTGAATTATTAATAATAGGTAGTGATATTAATGCATATCACACAGCAAGAAGTTATTATGAAGAATATAAAAAGAAGGCATATTTAATAGGTGAAGTGCCTATGGCTGTTACGTATTATAGTAAAATCTTAAACTTTGAATTAGTTGAGAATTTATCTAGTACTACAGTGTTTTTAAAGACGCTTAAAAATTTTTATGAAGAACATAATGACAAAAAACTATTGTTAATAGGAACCAATAACACATTTGTAAGACTTATAATTGAAAATCAAGAGGATCTAAGTAAATACTATATATTCCATAAATATGATGTAGATACATTAAATATGTTATTAATAAAGGAAAATTTTTATAAAGAATTTAAAGGCGTAGACACTAGAGAAACCTATGTATATGATATAAACACTGACTTAAATTTGTTTAAAATAAACGATATGGGTTATCCTCTTATAGTTAAACTAGGTAATGAGACAATTTATCGTGAATTAGGTGTAAAAAGCAATCAGAAAACATATATAATAAACGATATATATGAATTATTAGATACAATATCTAAAATAAGAAATTCTGGATATAAAAAGAACTTAATAATACAAAAACAAATAGAAAAAGATGATAGCTTGCTATTTGACTGTGTTTCATATGTAGATAGAAACGGTAAAGTTGTATTAATGTCTTTCGCACAAATTGCTTTACAAGAATATGATGAAAATGGTATGGGCAATGTTACTGTTCTTATAAATGGATTTAGTGAATATGAAGATGCACAAAAAGTTATTGCAAATTTAAAAAATACATTAGAGAGAATACAATATCACGGAATTATTCGTTTTAAATTTATATATAATAAATCTAACAAAAAATATGAAGTTATAGAAGTTAATCCTAGACAAGCTAGAAGTAGTTATTATTTAACGTTTGCTGGATATAATCTTGTTAAATATTTAATAGATGATTTATTATATAATAAGAATTATGAATATAAGTTTGTTGATGAAGAGGTTTGTTTATCATTTGTACCTAAAAAAATTATAAACAAATATATTAAGAGTGTTAGAATTAAGAACAGAATTAATAAACTTTATAAAAATAACAAGTATGTTAACCCAATTAAATATAGAAACGATAGACCATTAAAAAGAGTGATATGGTTAAAATCAAATGATCTAAATTACTTGAAGAAATATAAGGATAGGGGGGAAGTATGAAAAAGAAAAAAATAATCTTGATACTATTAATATTATTAATCTTAGCTGTAGGCGCTATATTTATATATTATAGATTTATTAAAGATAATAATACTACTCCGAGTAAACCATTAAAAGAAGTAAAAGGTGCTCACTATGAAGCAACAGTGATTGCGGTTGGAGACAATCTAATACATTCATCAGTTTATAAGGATGCAAATAGATATGCAAATGGTGGATATGTTAATTTGGGTACTGGTAAGTTTGATTTTAAACACATGTATACAGGTATTACTGATATTGTTTCTAAATACGATATAGCTTATTATAATCAAGAAACAATACTAGGAGGTACTGAATTAGGTTTATCTGATTACCCTAGATTTAATTCACCATATGAAGCTGGTGGAGATATGCTAGATTCTGGATTTAATCTTGTAAGTTTGGCTACTAATCATACAGTTGATTTTGGTAAAAGCGCAGTAATGAATTCTTGCAAATATTGGAATTCTAAAACTGATGTTTTAACAGCTGGAAGTTATTGTTCACCTGAAGAACGAGATGAGATTAGAATAAAAGAAGTAAACAATATAACGTATACAATGTTAAATTATACATATGGAACAAATGGAATGCCCGTAAGTGATTATTATTTAGTTAATGTATGGCCAACAAATGGTAGTGGACCGGCAAATGATTATTACTATAATGAATATAAAAATGTAGTAAAAAGTGATATTGAAAAAGTTAGAGATAAAGTTGACGTGTTAATAGTTGCAATGCACTGGGGCGTTGAATATACTCATGTGCCAACTGCTTATGAAGTAGATATGGCTACCTATTTAGCCTCTCTTGGTGTAGATGTAATAATTGGAACACATCCACACGTTATACAACCAGTAACTTGGATAGATGATACACTTGTTATTTATTCATTGGGTAATTTTATTTCCGCACAATATCAAAATTATTCATCTTGTACATATTATAAATGTACAGTTGGATTAATGACTAATTTCACTATAACAAAAGATATTGATGGGGATGAAACAACAATTAAAATTAAAGATGTAGGAAACGAATTGATATATAACTATTATAATCAAAATACATGGAGAGACTTCAAAGTAATACCATTTAGTAATCCTGAAATAGCAAATTATTTACCAGGATATATTGATGTATACAATACATATAAACAAGTGGTACAAAACATGGATAACACTATGGAAGTTGTTCCAGTAGCGCAATAAAAAAATACAATTTCTTGTATTTTTTTTTATGGTATTAATCCCCAACCATCTACAACATATCTACCATTTGTAGCCTTTGCTTTAGGTGGATTATTTATAAGCCTGTTATTAATAATTAATGTAGAAGAAGTACCACCATCTAGATTAGCTGCGTTATATGCACCATATCTTTCTAATGTTTCTATTACATCTCCAAGAGAAGCACCATTAATATAGTTTTCACCATCTACTACTAAAAACATCATAATTCCATCTTTTCTTTGCGCAATTGCAACTCTTGGACTTCTTCCCCAAGGGTCACCAACTATTTCAAGTTTTTCACCATTTACTATTAAGAATGGTCCAAATTCAAGGGCATCTACTATACCAGCATTTAGTGCTTCCATACCAGTAGCATTACTCATAAGTTTTAATTTGCCATCAGCAGTCATACCGATTATATTACCTGTCATAGTATTAGGATCTCCATCAGTCCATGTTATAACGCCATCTTCTATAACATATCCACCAGGGATACCAGATCCCCAACCATAATCTATGAATCCTCCACCATTTATACAAACAACACCGCCATATCTTTCACACATTGTTATAATTCTTTCACCAGTATCAGTACCAAGAACTTCTTTTGATATAAGCTGTACTTTTGTTGGATCGTAGATAGCAACTAAATAACCATTTGCACTACCAACTTTAAGATTTATTAGTTTGTATAAATCTCCTTCATTTCTTGTAAGTAACTCTTCTTCATATTTATCTTTAAATGTAGTCTTAATAGACGTATCAATAACTATATCATCAAGATTTGCATCTGTGTTTAATTCTACGAAATAATTGCTATTTATAACTTTTTGTATTTCTTTATCACTATAGAAGACTTTTGCAAAATATTGGTGATCCATAGTATTCATAGCAGTATTAATAAATATTGTTTTAAATTTAGTTGCATAGAATAGTATGAAACAAGCAATTGCAAGCACATCACATATAGCAAGTACTATTGTTAATGTGTTTGTCATTTTTTTACTCTTTTTCTTCATGTTATTCCCCCAAACTATAAGGATTTTGTTTAGTTCCTTCTCCAGTTAACTTATTACTACTAATAGTTATTACTGGTACTAGTTTTGCTGTACCATTAATAGATTTAGTAAATAAGGTATTATCATTTTTATATGTGTATATAAATGTATTCTTTATAGAACTAGTATTCATTATAAAGTAATCGGTTAATTCATGATTTAATATAATATCTCCAATGCTTATAAGACCGACTTTAGTTTTAAGAGTCTTACTCATTGAATCTGTATAATCATATTCGTTTGAAGATCCATAATATCCCCATGAAAAATCATTTTCTAATATTTTATCTTTATAACTTAAACTATTTAAGAAATCTATATTCATATAATAAGCTGCGGTTCCATATACTGTGTCATCAAAATAAGCACTTCTATGTGAATATTTATATACAACATCAGTTCCATTTAAACTTATATACTTATCATATACTAGTTTTAATTTATCTTCTTTAACATCCATTATTCTCCATAAATCATCACCTAATTTAACATAACTACCTAAATAGTTTTTACTAGTATCAAATGTATATGGATTAGACTTAGTACCATTACCATCTACTAAATTAACATTTTCTCTTAATTTAATTACAACTTTAACTCCATAAATATCAGTACCTTTGCTTTTACCAACTTTACCTTCTGTGTTGACATACCATATAGAATTATCGTTAGTTAAATCACTTAAATAAAAGTTTTCATTACTATTAATAAAACCTTCACCGGCACCTGTATTTACATAATCTGTAGCAGTTAAAGTATTAAATACATACTTTTCAATTTTGTTAGTACATTTGGAGTTTGATACAGCATCAATTTTATCTGCACATACACTACCAACTTTTAAATAACTTGTATAACTACTAATATTTCTTTCTAAAACTCCAGAATTTTCTTTATCATTTTTATTTAACCATGTAGTTATATATGAATTATTATAATCAGTAGTATCAAGAGGCGCTAAAACAGTAATTGCATTATCAGATACAAGTGTTACTGTATTATTTTCATCAATTTTAATAGCTCTCCATAAAATACCAGAATAAAGTACATAGTTTGTATCAACATCACCTGTAAAATAAAGTGTACCTTCAATATTTTTAAGTATCTCTTTATTTTCTTTTTTTAATTTATTACCTAAGGTATTAGCTTCAATAGACATCTTTCTTTCGTTCTTAATATATAGTGTTAAAAATCTAATTCCATAGTATAAAGCACATGCTGATAAAAACACGATACTTACGGCATTAAATACTTTTTGTATGTTTATTTTTCTTTTCATATCTTCACCTTACTCCATATTAAAAATTATATCATAAAAATATAATTATTGCTATCTTACTTGTTAAAAAAAGCAAAAAATAGTATAATAAAAAAGTAGGAGGGCTTATGAAAAAAGACTCATTTATAAAAGGTGCGGTAGTAGCAACCTTAGGCATAGTAATAGTTAAGTTTATTGGTCTTTTATATGTAATACCTTTTAAAGCCATTATTGGTGAACAAGGTGGTGCACTATATGGGTATGCATATAATATATATACGCTATTTTTAGCAGTATCTAGTGCTGGATTTCCATTCGCTATTAGTAAACTAACAAGCGAGTATTTAGCGTTAGGATATAAAAGAGCAGTAAAAGAAACATATAAATTAGCACGTGATATTATATTGATTATTTCAATTATTATATTTGTATTGTTATTTATATTTGCTCCACAAATAGGAAAATTAATAATAGGTAATTCTACCGGTGGTAATAGTTATAGCGATATTGCATTTGTAATAAGAATGGTATCGTTTGCAATTCTTGTAGTGCCTTTTTTAAGTGTAACGAAAGGTTTCTTACAAGGTAATAAATATATAAGTCCAACATCAATAAGTCAAGTGATTGAACAAATAATAAGAGTAACTGTAATACTACTTGGAAGTTATTTAGCGCTTAGAGTATTTAAAACTGATTTAAAAACAGCAGTTGGTATTACTATGAGTGGTGCCTTCTTTGGGGGACTATTCGCATATATATATTTAAAAATAAAAATTAGGAAAAACAAATTACTACCACATAATATAGATGATGATGAAAAGACTATTTCTAAAAAAGAAATAATAACTAAAATATTAAAATATTCAATACCATTTATAATTATTAATCTTATTTTCAATCTATATAATACTGTAGATATGATATTAGTATCAAGAACACTTAGAGATATACTAAAATATCCAGTAAATGATGCAGAGTCAATAGTAAGTATATTTACAACATGGGGTGTTAAACTTAACAACATAATTCTTGCTATTATAACAGGATTAATTACTAGCTTAATACCTAATATAGTAAGTGCATTCACTAAAGGCGATAAAAAAGATGTAGACAATAAATTTAATAAAGCACTACAATGTGTACTTCTTATAATGGTACCTTGTACATTATTCTTATCGCTTTTATCAGAACCAGTATGGACTCTTTTCTATGGAGATTCATATTATGGGCCATTATGCTATAAAGTGTTTGTTTTTTCAGCACTATTTAGCGGACTTTATTCAGTAGTGGTAAACACATTACAAGGATTAAGTAAATATAAATTAGTAATATTTACTGTGTTTATTGGTCTTTTAACAAACACGGTACTTGATGTACCATTTATGCTACTTGCAGATAAATGGGGATTTCAGGTAAGTGATGGTGCAATAGTTGCGGCTATTACAGGATATTTCTTATCAAGTATAATTGCTTTAGTATTTTTACATAAAAAATATGGATTTAATTTTACGGATACAAAACGTAGACTACCTAGTCTAGTAATATCATGGTTAGTGTTTGAAATTTCTATAGTTCTTTTAAAATTAGTTGTTCCAACTAATTTAGATAATAGATTAATTCAGATACCAATACTTGCTTTATTTGGAGTAGTTAGTTTTGGTATATATATATTATTAAATTATAAAATGGGTAATTTAACAAATTTATTAGATATAAAAAGGAGAAAAAAATGATAGTAGGAATTGCAAGTGATCATAGGGGATATGAAACAAAACAAAAATTGACAGAATACTTAACTAACAAAGGCTATAATGTAGTTGATTGTGGAACTAATTCTACAGAAAGAGTAAATTATACAACATACGGCTTTATACTAGGTGAAAAAGTATCTAAAAAAGAAGTAGATTGTGGCATTGCCATATGTGGAAGCGCTATTGGAATATCTATAGCTTGTAATAAAGTAAAAGGAGTTAGATGCGGCAAAATCAATAGTGTAAGTGAAGCAATTCACGGAAAAGAAAGAGATTATATAAATGTTTTAGCGCTTTCAGGTGAAGGTGTGGATTATGAAGAAAATGTTAAAATAGTAGATGCTTTTTTAACGACAAAGTATAATATATCTGATCCAGTATATATTAAAAGAGTTAGGGACATAGAAGAATATGAAAATAGAAGTAATTAAAATTATTTTATATATATTATTTTTCTTTGTTACACTATATAGTATGGAAGGTTTGAATGTAAATAAATTTTTCAAACAATCAAGAATAATTCAAGCAAGACTTATATATATTTTAATAGCAATTTCCATATCATATTTAGTAACTAATTTCTGTTATGATTTTGTAATGTGTTTTAAGTAGTATGTTTTTAAAGGAGGATTACCTTGAAAAAAATACTACTTTTTTCTTTTGCAGTAATAGTTATTCCATATATAATAGTAACTATATTTATTAGGAACGATGAAATTACATTTAATTTTTCATCAAATAGTGTTGTTAGAGTATATAGAAATAATACAGGTGTTATAGAAATTGTGCCTATAGAAGAATACGTCCTTGGTGTACTTGCTGGCGAAATGCCGATTGAATTTGAATTAGAGGCACTAAAAGCTCAAGCGGTTGCTGCTAGATCATATGTTATGATACAAATGGAACGAAATAGTAACAAAGAATATGATGTTGTTGATACCGTAATGAATCAGGTATATTTAGATAATGATTATCTAATGACTGTGTGGAAGAACTCTTATACAGATAATATTAATAAAATAAAAACAGCTGTATTATCAACTAAGGGTGAGTATATTTCATACAATAATAAAGTTGCTGAGGCGCTTTTCTTTTCAACAAGCCCAGGGAAAACCGAAAATAGCGAAGATGTATTTTTTAATAAAGTCGCATACTTAAGAAGTGTTGATAGTAGTTGGGATATAATTTCACCAGTATATACATCACAAAAAGCATTTACTTTAATAAATTTTTATAATGCCTTAGGCCTAAAATATAGTGAATCACTTGATATTAAGATTATTGATACAACTGAAACTGGAAGGATTAAAAAAATTAAAATAAATGGAAAAGAATATAGCGGAAATGAAATATGCTCTATTTTAGGACTTCGCTCTACTTATTTTGAAATAGTAAAAAGTGATAATAATGTAATAGTGTATAATAAAGGATATGGTCATGGTGTTGGCATGAGTCAATATGGTGCGGAAGGGATGGCTAAAGAAGGATATAACTACCAAGATATTTTAAAACACTATTATCAAGGAGTTGAAATAAAAAAATTTTAAAAAATGTATAAAAATCGTAATTTTGTTCACAATTAAAATGAGGTGAATAAAATGAAAAAATCATTAAAAAAATCAACAGAAAAGAGTTTATATGTAATTGCGTTCGTATTAGTTATGACAGGTTTAGTTCTATTTAATTATTTTGTAAATAATAATAAGAGTAAAGAAGATTTAATCTTAGTGTCAAAAGGAATTCTTGACTATGATGATTATGTACCTGTTGTAAAAACTAATAATACAATCATTAGACCATATTATGATAGTGGAATAAGTATTGTATTAAAATACTATGATGTTTTAGCAAGTGAAGAGGATCAACAAAATTCATTAATACAGTATGATGGTACATATATTCAAAGTAATGGTGTTGCATATTCCAAAGGAAATCCATTCGATGTAATATCTATACTTGATGGAACTGTAAAGGAAGTAAGACAAGACGATATAGTAGGAAATATTATAGTAATTGAGCACAGTAATGGCTATATTAGTACCTATGAAAGTATAGATAACATAGCAGTCGAAGCAGGAATGCCAGTTGTACAAGGTCAGGTTATCGCAAAATCAGCAACTTCTAATATTTCTAAAAATTTAGATAATCATTTATACTTTGAATTAACTAAAGATGGAGAAAATGTAAACCCAGAAGTATACTATAACAAAACTATTAACGAATAAAAGTAATACAACTTTATATAATTATATAAAGGAGTGTTATATGAACTCATTAATATCTAAAAGAGTAATTGATGAAGCAAAATACATGTTAGAAACGAAACAAACTATTCGTGAAATAGCAAAAATATTTAAAGTTTCTAAAAGTACTGTGCATAAAGATTTACACGATAGATTAATAGAAATAGATAATACACTTTATGTAAAAATAAATGATATTTTAAAATATCATATTGATATAAGACATATTAGAGGTGGAGAATCCACTAAAAAGAAATATAAAAAAGAGAAATAGACATTGTCTATTTTTTTTGTTTTAAATAATAGTCTCTGAGTTCTTTAAATCTAGCATAATGAACAACTTCTCTTTGTCGTAAAAATGAAAGTGGAGCAAGTAGATCAGGATCTTTTGTCATATTCATTAAATGTTCATATACGGCTCTAGCTTTTTGCTCTGCGGCCATATCTTCTTCAAGGTCTGCTATATAATCGCCAGTTGTTGCTATATAAGCAGATGTAAATGGAACCCCATTAGAATCTGCAGGGAACAGTGCTTTTTCATGTTGAACATACATAGTACCTAATCCATTTGCTTCAAGTTCTTCAATACTAGCGTCCTTTATTAGTTGAGTAACCATAGTAGCAATCATTTCAACGTGTGCCATTTCCTCTGTGCCAATATCGTTTAAAAGCGCATATCCTCTTTCATCGGGCATTGAATATCTTTGATTTAAATATCTCATTGCAGCAGCAAATTCACCATTAGATCCTCCATATTGTTCAAGTAAGTATTTAGCCATTTTTAAATCTTTTTTCTTTATATTAATTGGATATTCTAATTTTTTTTCATATTTCCACATATAATCACCTAATTATCCCATGGCCATGGCATACTATTCCAAGCCCAAGGATACCTTTCTAGAGAATTACTATCTAAAGTAAGCGGACCATATTTAGATTCGTATTCATCTACATAACTCTTTTTTTCTTCTCTATATTTATTAAATAATTTAATCATTTCCATATCATTAGGATTTATATCCAAATATAGGTTTAAGTCAATCATTGCAAAACATAAAGCATCTATATAAGTAAGAAGCTCTGCTTGTTCATTCATTGGTTTAATATCATAAGGTTCATTTTTCTTATATGGTTTATATAAGTTTTTAAACATATTACCTCTAATATAACCATCATATACATCATAATTTAAATTGTCATAGTTGTTTTTTAAATTATAATTATTTAAGTAATCTAAGTAATTTTTCATAATACCTCCTAGACATATATTATGAATTTAGTAAATAAGTGTATAGGTATACAACTATTTTAAAAAAAGTCTTGCTAAAAATATAATTATTTGTTAAAATATACCATGTAAGTTTAATTACTTACACTTGGCGAGTATGGTGAAGGGGTTAACACGGCGGATTGTGGTTCCGTTATGCTAGGGTTCGAATCCCTATACTCGCCCCATACGAAAACAACAACCTTTTGGTTGTTTTTTTGTGCAAGTATAGAGATTTAATTACATAATAAATGTTACTTACTTTTCAATTTACTTTTTTTTTGATATAATTGAACGTAGAATAGATAGGTAATAAAAAATCTATATATTGGAGGATAATATATGATAGAACTACCATTTAGATTAGGTGGGTTTGTAAGGGATTCCATCGACGAATATAGAAAAAAGAATAATATACCAGAACCAGACGAGGTCAAAAATTTAAGTGTTTATAGAAGAAGAGATACTTTTTTAGAAGAAGAATTTGAATTAGTTAGAGAAATTAGTATTGATAAAGAATCTATACAATATATTGATTTTTTTCCAAATATAACACATTTAACAATCGATGGGCTTTTAGAATTAGATTCATATCAAGTTAAAAATATTATAGATAGATATCCAAATCTCGAGAGTATAATAATTAAAGGCCAAGAAGAATTAACGTTTTTAGATGTGAGCAAACATAAAAATTTAAAACATTTAGAGTTAATTTCTAATCATCGTCTACATAGAGTTTCAGGTTTAGATAAAATTAATGGTTTAGAACAATTAGTTTTTTATGATAATTATACATATTTAAAAGAAGAAGAATTGTGCGAAACAGTTTCCAAATTATCTCAAAATGGTACCCATTGTAATTTAGATGTTTTATATATGCCCACTATGAATCAAATAGGAATATCAAATCCAGAAAACTTTAATTGGTGTGAATCTGTAGGATTAGGAATATATGGTGATGAACTTAAATATGAAACAAAAGAACTTGAAGAAGCAGTAAAAAAAGCACAAGAAATAGTTTCAAGATATATTAAATCAACAGATACTGCTATACAAAAATATGCCATTTTATATCAATGGGTGTGTGAAAATATAAAATATGATGATGAAGCACTTAATAATCAGTATATTCATACAGATAAAGGTAAAAATGTTGGTCAATTAGGCGGAACAAATGGTACTGTTAACGGCTTAGTATATGAAAGCTGTGTGTGTGAGGGATACTCCAAATCAATTCAAATGCTGTTAAAGCTATGCAAAATACAATCTTTTGATGTAGGTTGTATCATAGAAGAAAAAAAAATTAAACTTCCATCATGGAATATGGATGGTAAGAAAAAAACAAATGAAGGAGACCATTCAATATTAAAAGTTAATATAGATGGATTATGCTATTACAGTGATATTACTTGGGATGCAAATAGATTTCAACACGGCAAAAAGAGAAGCTACTTTTTGCTTTCTAAAAACGATATATCACTTAGTCATAAATTAGTAGGTGAAGATAACGTTTGGGTAGCAAGCAAAACTATTTCTGAACAAGAATTTCAAGAATTAATGAAATTTGCTCAAGAAAGAATTAAGAGTGTTGATAAAGAATTAGAAGAGAAAGTTGAAGCAAAAAAGACATATAAAGAAAAATTAGATGATGTTAATAAGCAATTGGAACAATTAAAACAACAATATGTGGCAATTGGAAGACAAATAGAGAATTTAATGGTTGAAAATCAGCAAACTCCTGTTTCAAACTTTCAATATCAATTATCAAAATTAATTAGTCAACGAGATTTAATTAATTCTGATATAGAGACTTTAAGCGCTTCTAAAGAAACTTATGAATGGTTTGTCCAACATGAGCGAGAAACTGAACATAAAAATAGAATCTCGCAAGTAGAAAGATTATTAGGAATTCATATAACACCCGTTGCAAGTTTTGTTTATGATAGTGAATTAAAAATTCCTAGAACAATTTCAAAGGATACAGTAACACTAAGTAGAGAACGAGCAGCAATATATAAAAAACTAGACGATTTATACTGTGAAGGTGAGTTAGAAACAAAAACATATCTTAGCATGAAAATGGAAGTTTTAAGAGAATATGATGCTTTAGTAGCAAAAGCACCAAGACCAACCAAACCTGTTTACAGTGATGTATCGGCTTTTACAGAGGAAGAGCAATATCCATATATAAAACCGGAAGTTAGAAAAGAAATTGAAACGAAAGATTTAGAAAAAAAGCAAAAGCATGTGCAAGAGCAATATCCATATATAAATTCAAATACTCAAAAAAAAGTTGAAGAAAAAATATACCAACAAAATATAGAACAGGATGAAAAGAAAAAATTGGAAGAGCAAAGACAAGAATTAATCAAGAAACAATTTGAAGAAAGAGTAAGAAAAATGCACTCAAATGCAAATCAAGTTGCAAACTTAAATAACTTATATGCTCAACAAGCAATTATTGACCAACAAATAATAATAGAAGATGAAAATCTTGAAGAACAGCATGGTATGACGATGTAATTGGTGGTGAAAAAATGAATAATGAGTTAAAAAATTTTATAAAGAATAATGAATGTGATTATACTAGAAACATTATTAGCCCAGAAATACTAAACTTAGCCCAGGACACAATTGGTATAAAGTTTGGTAAACAATTATCAGATTATTTGTTAAAATATGGTTTTTTAGGATGCAAGACAATAGAATTATATGGAATTAATTCAAAACAAGGATTAGATTCTAGTTTAATTGAGCAAACTATTTGTTTGCACAATTCTCACGTTATAACTAAACCATATATTGCAATAGATAGAGTTAATAATAATATATATACACTTATTGATTCTGATGACAATATCTATATATATGATTTAGAAAAAAATTCAATTAGTAATTTCAACTTAAAACTATATGATTATATTTATAAGAGATTTTTAGAGGAAATAACGCAAAATGGAAAAGAAATTTATACTAAATAAAGAGGATATTAAATCACTAATTCAAATAAAAGGAAGCTGTATTGCATCAGATAAAATTACCGTTATGGGTAAAAAAATAAAATATATGTATAGAGAAAATCCTACTAGTGAATTTGATAGTGGATGGCGATTTTTCGCAGGCGATGAAGATGAAACATATACTGATGATCCTAATAATTTTGAAATTTATGATTTAAATACAATATGTAATTATGATCAAGATATAATACCTTATTTATTAAATGATGTAGGTAGTAAACTGGTAAAAAATGAAAATGGGACTTACTTTGAAGTTAATACTAATAATTAATAAATACATATAAAAAAGTGAAAGCAACCTTTTGGTTGTTTTTTTGTGCTAGTATATGAATAAAAATATAGTTATTGACATATATTATATAAAAGTGTATTATTAATTTAACGGAGGAATAGACTATGAATGAAATAATCGTAATGAACAACCTACTATTAGACTTATTATTAAACCGATTATGTAGTAATGGGTCTATTTTACGTGTCTAATTAAATTTAGTTTATGGAACCAGTACTACATTTAGTACTGGTTTTTTGTTTATATAAGGGAGGATTTTATGTATATATTACGACTGAATAGAATTAACAATAAATTTAAATTATATAGAAAGAAGGAAAAATATGAATGGAGAAAATATAACTATTTCTAAAATAATAGAAATAGCGTCGATTAAATTTCCAAATAAGGAAGTTTTTATCTTCCCAGAAACGGGAAAAAGATATACTTATAAAGAGTTTAATGATAAAGTAAATGAAATGTGTAATGGATTAAATAAAATGGGGGTAAAAAAAGGGGATCATGTAGGTCTTTGGATGGATAATATTGAAGAATGGTATGTATTATTTTTTGCAATCAATCGAATAGGTGCAATATCAATACCAATAAATACAGGATTTAAAAGTGAAGAAATGAATATTATACTTAAAAACTTTGATGTAGATTATTTATTTATGAGTGATGGGTATAAAAGTAAGTATCCGGAATATATAAATAAAATAATACCAAATTTTGAAATACCAAATAAAACCTTTCCTAGATTAAAAGAAATAGTAACAATAAACTTCAAGCATAGCAATTGCATTAATTATAATGATTTAATGGGAAATAATAAAAGCTTTAATGAAAATAATTGTAGTAATAATACTTGTATAATATTACCAACATCAGGAACAACAGGGATACCTAAAGGTGTAGAACTTACAAATGTACAATTGATAAGAAATGGTTATGACATAGGTGAAGGTTATGAATTAGATGATAATGATAAGATGTTGATACAAGTTCCTATGTTTCACTGCTTTGGAATAACACTTTCTATGTTATCAAGTTTAACACATTTTACGCCTATGATTATTGTGAGTCATTTTAATTCAGCAAAAGCACTTGAAGTAATAGAAAAAGAAAAAATTACATGTATTAATGGTGTACCAACAATGTATATTGCTATTATGAATGATCCATTGTTTAATAATACAAACATTAGTAGTATTAAAAAAGGTATAATGGCAGGAAGTAATTGCATGCCAGATTTAATGCACGAAGTATCTATTAAAATGGATATGACAGTTATAACAGTATATGGTCTTACAGAAGCATCTCCAGGGTGTACTATGACTAAAGTAAGAGATACTGCTTTTATTAGAGAAAATACAGTTGGTAGAAGCTTTAGTGGTATGGAATGTAAAGTTATTAATCCAGATACAGGTATAGAGTGTTCTTATGGAGAACAAGGTGAATTTGTTGTTCGTGGTTATAATGTAATGAAGGGTTACTATAATAACGAAGAAGAAACTGCTAAAGTGATTGATAGTAATGGTTTTCTACATACAGGAGATTTAGCAATGAAAATAGAAAATGAGTATTATACAATTACCGGAAGAATAAAAGACACAATTATTAGAGGTGGGGAAAATATATATCCAAAAGAAGTAATGAATATAATTAATAAATGTCCTGGTGTTATAGATTCTTGTGTATTTGGTGTAGATGATGAAAAATATGGACAAGAGATAGAAGCTTGTATTATAAGTGATGGAACTATTACTGAAGATGAAGTAAAAAAGTTTATGAGAGAAAATGGTGCAAGCTACAAAGTTCCTAAATATATAAAATTTGTAGATGATTTTATTAAGAATGCAGCAGGGAAAGTTTTGGTTTATAAGATGAGAGAAGTATATTAAAAGCAAGGAATTATCCTTGCTTTTTTGTTAATTTCTTAAACACTTTTAAAAAGTCTTTGATTTCTTCTTTAGTTGTTAAATGAGAAATACTAATTCTAATTGTGTTTTTTGCAAGTTCTTCGTCATTTGTTATTGCAAGTACTGATTTAGAAGGAGTATTCTCTAAAGAACAAGCGGTTGTTGTTGATACATATATTTCTTTTTGATTAAGTTTTTCGATAATATCTTTTGTATCTTTATTTATTAAACTCATATTAAAAGTACTAGGTATAGAGTTTTCTGGACTATTAATGTGTATATAATCAAGCTTTCCTAACTCTTTTCTAAGAATATTGTTTAATTTTTTAATATATTTATATCTTTTATTCAAATGCTTAATTGCAAGTTTTAAAGCGACATCTGTTGCAATTACATTTGCGGTAACTGGAGTACCACTACGATATATTGTAGTACTTTTACCGCCATGGATAAGAGGTGTAAGTTTTATATTATTTCTATTTACTAAAACGCCCATACCATTTAAACCAAAAAATTTATGTGGTGCGAATGTTATAAAATCAACATTGTCAAAATTAATATTTATCTTACCAATAGCTTGAGTAGCATCTGTGTGAAATACACAATTTTTATATTTTTTTACTATTTTAGCAATTTCTTCTATGGGTTGAATTGTACCAATTTCGCCATCTACTGAACATATACTAACTAAAATGGTTTTATTTGTAATCTTTTTCTTTAAAACTTTTAAATCAACAGTACCATCTTTAGTTAAAGGTATAATATCAACATCATACCCATGAGAAACTAAATAATTAACAGGTGCGACAATACTAGAGTGTTCCATAGCAGATATTATTATATGATTTCCTTTGTCTTTATTTTTTTCACATATCCCTTTTATTATAAGATTATTTGATTCAGAAGCACCACTTGTATAAATTATTCCGTCTTTAGAACATTTGAAGTATTTAGCAATACTTTCTGATGCTTCATCAATCTTTAATTTTGCAATTCTTCCGAGCGGATGTGAACTATTAGGATTTGCAGTATAAGTTATAGTAGCTTCATTAAAAGAATTTAATACTTTTTCATCTACTGGTGTATTAGCAGCATAATCTAAATATATCATAAAACCCTCCTAAAAATTTAACATTAACCATTCCGGTTTAATTAATAATAATGTACCCATTAAAATCATTATAATAGAACTTACTAATGTACAAAGTTTATTGTATTTATTAGTTATACCAGTTGCTTCTAGTGTAAACATTGATATAGTAAATACTAATAAATCATCTATCATATAGAATAATACATATATAAGTAAGTATACTATTCTAAGAATTCCAGTTATTTTATTTATTGAAAGTATTTCAGTAAATATTACTGGAAACCCTAGAGAACATGTAAGTTCTATTAAATTAACTGAAATAGCAAGAACTATTATACCAAATAATGCGAATATAAAGTTATTACTATTCATAATTTTTTTCATTTTTGTAATAAGCTTTTTTCTTTTTTTATCATCAACAACTGTACAACCAGCATCTTCTTTTCTTACTTTCAAATATTTTCTAAGATTTAATAATCCAGCAATTAAAATAAAGATCGCAATAGCTTTTTTAATCCAATTAATAGCAATTATATTAATTACTAAATTTATTCCTAACATAGATACAAGATAAACAAGTGCGGAAACAATTAAGAAAGTAAATCCAAGTATCCATGCTTTTTTCTTGTTTTTAAAATTAATAAATAAGTTAATTAAAAATAATAAGATCCACATAGCACATGGATTAAATCCATCTATGAATCCAAGTATAATAGCAATTAGTGGAATAGATGCATCTTTAACGTTAATATCTCCAAGTAATGGTAACTTCATATGGTTTTTATTTATTTCATCACCAATATAACCTTTAATAGCTCGTTCAATGTTATTTTTTAGTGTATCTGAAAATCCTACAAATGTTTTTTCTCCTACAATCGTAAATGGAATACTATTAGTATTAATTTCCATTATTTCAGTAGCAGTTACATATTTTTCTTGATTCTCTTTACTGTACCAAACTTCAAAATCATATACGTTTAAATAATCTTCATATTTCTTTTTTATTTCTTCTAGCCATTCTTCTTCTTTTCTACAGTGAGGGCATCCTTCGCCTCTAAAT
>JAEEGL015301465.1_pt1 | contig 19240 bp, 17 predicted proteins | sample 9134231 | NCBI WGS metagenome assembly JAEEGL01 (sample SAMN16246548, study PRJNA631951) | gut metagenome | biome: gut microbiome; feature: rumen; material: fiber-attached | host: Bos | place: Iran: Karaj | collected 2018-10 | reverse complement strand
GAAATATACTCGAAAGAGACATCCGCAGCAATATTGCAGTCCGATGCCTTTACATCAGCAAGTGTGTACTGATCCTTGAGAACATAACTGTGGATCACGAACAGACCGGTGATGCTCCCCGCCTCATCCCGCATGGTCAGACTGTCATCCACATACTCTTTGTATTCAAAGTAATCGAAGAAATTGTCCGTGGTAATGGTCACTTCTACGATATCCGGGATCACAGGAGCGGGACGCATCGCATCAATCATGGCTACAGCCCCATCATAATCCCCCGTTTCGATACGTTCGATAAGGCCTGCATACTTCTCAGGGATCTTTTCCACCTCTTGCACTTCCACTTCTGCTGTGCTGTTCTCGCCGGGCTTCGGAATCGGTTCCGATGATCCGCACGCGCAAAATGTGAACATAAGCATTGCCGCCAAAAGCAGAGCAATTGTTTTTTTCAAGTTCAAACCTCCTTTTGTGTGAGGGTTTTTGCGGAAATACTCCGCTTTCACATCTTAATTGTATACGAAAACCGGAACCTGTCAAGACGTTTCCCCGCTTTTATTTTCAGTTTAGCAAAAAAGTATTGACAAAATGGTTTCAGTGAATTACATTTTATACAGGTATTGCTATGGAATACCGGGAATCTGCTTCCCTGCTCAAGCCATAGCCGGGGGAGCGGAAATAGCAGGGAAAGGAGGAAAAGTTTCAATGCGTAAAAAACTCTTCAGGTCATTCGCCATCGTTCTGGTTGTAGTCCTGATGCTGTCGGCATTCGCCATCAACGCTTCCGCGGAGTATGTAGCGTATGTCAACACTGACGGAACGGTAGCCCGCTCTGGTGCGGGTCCCGGTTACCCGATCATTGCTGTCTTCAACAGCGGAACGAAAGTTACCGTAGTTGAGGAATACATCAATGGCTGGTTCTATGTGACGATAGACGGCAATCCCGCCTACATCCCGGGAGCAAACATCAGTCAGGCTCCGCTCACCACTACCAGTACCTACTTTGCAGCCTTCATCAACACAGCCAATGTCAATCTCCGCTGCGCTCCCAGCACGGCTTATGGCAGCATTGCCACCCTTCCGTTAGGTAAGGATCTGATCGTTGTGGGAGAAATGAGCAACGGTTGGTGCGGCGTATATGTTGACGGGCTTCTCGGTTATGTGTACGGCGCTTACGTCACTCCCGGCAGCTACTATGTCCCGACTGTAGTAAATACGGTCAGCTACACAGCATTTGTCAACACCAACGGTACGAACATTCGTGTTGCTCCCAGCAGTGCTTATGCCTCTATGGGCACACTGCCCTTTGGGACCGAAGTCACCGTTGTTGAAGAATACGCCAACGGATGGTTCGGTGTGTATCTTGGCGCTACACCCGGATTCATTTACGGATCGTACCTCACGAAGGGCAACTATTATGACGCCCCCGTCATATCAGTCACCCCCGTGAGCTATGCGGGATACATCAATACCACCGGTGCGGAATTCCGCGTGGCACCGAATACAGCCTATGCCAGCATGATGCCGCTGCCGAGAGGCATTGCAGTTGACGTCGTCGAAGAAACATCGAACGGCTGGTGCGGTGTGAAGATCAATGGCGTTCCCGGCTATGTTTACGGCGCCTATGTGACTCCTGGCACCTATGTGGAAGAGCCTATGGGAATCGATGTGGGCATCACCCATAATCCCGTAAGCTATTCGGCAACCATCAATACTCCGAGTGTAGCCTTCCGTTACGCTCCGAGCACAGCTTATGCGGTCATTGCATATCTGCCGGCCGGCACTCCGATTCTGGTCGTGGATGAACTCTCCAACGGCTGGATCGGTGCAATCTGCAACGGCGTTCCGGGATTTGTATACGGTGCGTACGTAACGCCCTGATCCCCTTGACCGGAATAGTTTTCCCTGCTAAACAAACCGATCCCGTGGAACAGATTCTGTTCTGCGGGATCTTTCCCTTTTTTAGGGTTTTTTCTTTGGTGAGGACGGTGAAAACTCTTGAAACTCCTCATCAAATCGGATAAACTGAATAAGTTTGAAGCATCTGTTTTTGAATCCCTACCGGAGAATCTGATATGAACGAAAGTTTTATCCCCTATGACGCAGGTTCCTGCGATATTGCCGTAATCGGTGCCGGACATGCCGGAATCGAAGCGGCTCTTGCTGCATCGCGTCTGGGCATGGACACAATCTGCTTTACCGTAAACCTGGACAGTGTGGGGAATATGCCCTGCAACCCAGCCATCGGCGGCACAGGAAAAGGGCACCTGGTGCGGGAACTGGACGCGCTCGGCGGGGAGATGGCCAAAGCGGCAGACAAGGCCTGCATCCAATACCGCATGCTCAACCGAGGAAAAGGACCTGCCGTGCATTCGCTGCGCGCACAGGCGGACCGGCGTCGGTATCAGGAGATCATGAAGCACACTCTGGAAAAGCAGGATAACCTGCGGGTAAAGCAGGCAGAAGTGGTGGATATCGGGGTGAAGGACGGCGCAGTCTGCTCTGTGACAACGGCAACCGGAGCCGTGTATGCCTGCGGGGCTGTGATCATTGCTACCGGGACTTACCTTGCAGGACGCACGATCGTGGGTGAAACAATGCGAACCTCCGGACCGGATGGTCTGGCCGCAGCTGTTTCTCTTGGAGACCGCCTGCAGGCCATGGGTCTGCCCATGCACCGGTTCAAGACCGGAACACCTCCCCGTGTGAATGCGCGAACGGTGGACTTCTCCAGGATGGAGATCCAGCCGGGCGATGAAGATCCGGAACCTTTCTCTTTCTCCACCGGAGCGCCGCCTCTGAATCGCGCTGTATGTTATCTGACCTATACCAATGAACAGACCCATGAAATCATACGGGCCAATCTGGACCGCAGCCCCATCTATTCCGGAGTAATCGAAGGGACCGGACCGCGTTACTGCCCCAGCATTGAGACCAAAGTAATGACCTTTGCGGACAAACCGCGGCATCAGCTTTTTGTTGAACCGATGGGTCTGGACACCGAAGAGCTCTATATACAGGGGTTTTCCTCATCCATGCCTGAAGAGATACAGGTCCGCATGCTGCACACCGTACCGGGACTGGAGCATGCGGAGATGACCCGCTGCGCCTACGCCATTGAATACGACTGCATCGACCCTACCGCCTTGCGCCAGACGCTTGAGTGCAAGGACATAAACGGTCTCTACGGTGCCGGACAGTTCAATGGTTCCTCCGGGTATGAAGAAGCCGCTGTACAGGGTTTTGTGGCAGGAGTGAATGCGGCACGGAAGCTGCAGGGAAAGGAGCCCTTCGTTCTGCGGCGAAGCGACGGCTATATCGGTACGCTGATTGACGATCTCGTGACAAAGGGCACCAACGAACCCTACCGCATGATGACTTCCCGCAGTGAATACCGGCTTCTGCACCGGCAGGACAACGCCGACGAGCGTCTGACGGAAAAAGGTGTGGAGATCGGGCTGGTTTCTCAGGAGCGGTTTGAGGAAGTGAAGGAAAAATACACCGCCGTGGCTTCGGAGATTGACAGGCTGGAGCATACGCACATCCCGCCCTCCTCCGCGCTGGCGGAACTGCTGGAGCAGCACGGGACCTCCCCCGTAACAAACGGCGCCTCGCTGGCAGATCTGCTGCGCAGGCCGCAGATCGCCTATGCGGATCTGAGCCCGTTCGATCCGGAACGCCCCACTTTGAACAAGGCTGTATGCTCCCAGGTGGAGATCCGCCTGAAATACGAAGGCTATATCCGGCGGCAGTTGAAACAGATCGAGGAATTCGCACGGATGGAAGACCGTCCCCTCCCTGCGGATATCGATTACAGCCAGGTGACCGGTCTGCGGCTGGAGGCACGGGAGAAGCTCAGCCGCATCCGCCCAGAGAACTTTGGCCGCGCCAGCCGGATTTCCGGAGTGTCTCCTGCAGACATCTCCGTTCTGATGATCTATACGGAGCAGAACAGATGAAGATTGTACTTGGTTTTTCCGGCGGTGTAGACTCCAGCGTGAGTGCTGTACTGCTGAAGAAAGCCGGGCATGAAGTGCACGGCTTGTATCTGGATATCGCAGGAGAAGCAGCTCGCGAGAGCACTGCCGTTACTGCAGAACAGATCGGCATTCCCCTGGAAGTGCAGAACATTTCGGAGGAACTGGAACAGCATGTCTGCCGTCCCTTTGTAAACGCTTATCTCTCCGGAGAGACGCCGAACCCCTGCATTCTCTGCAATCCTGCTGTGAAATTCAAGCATCTTCTTGATCATGCGGATCGGATCGGTGCTGAATATGTGGCTACCGGCCACTATGCCCGAACGGAAAACGGGATGCTTCTGAAGGGACGGCCTGCCAATGACCAGAGCTATATGCTCTGCCGTCTTACGAAAGAGCAGGTGGCGCGCACCATTTTTCCATTGGGATGCTTCGAGAAAGCTGAAGTTCGCAAACTGGCGGAGGATATGGAACTTTCTGCAGCCCACAAACCAGACAGTATGGAGATCTGCTTCATCCCTGATAAAGACTATATCGGCTGGCTCCGCTCCAGGGCCGAAGTGCCCGGTGAAGGGGATTTCGTCTTCCACGGGGAAGTCATCGGCCGCCATGAGGGCATCTACCGCTATACCGTAGGGCAGAGGCGCCCGGGGCTTTATCAAGAGCGGAAGCTCTATATATCAAAGATCCATGCCGATACCAACCGGATCGAACTGGCTCTCTGGGAAGAGCTTTTTCAGACTGAGGTGCATGCGAGAGATTTCAACTGGATCGGCCCCCGCCCCGACAGAGCCGTCCGGGCTCAGGTGCGATGCCGGCACACCAAATGGGAGATGCCTTTCTGCACGGCCACACCAGAGGGCAGCGATGTAGATATCCAATGCGACACGCCGGTCCGCGCTCCCGCAGCCGGGCAGAGCGCTGTGCTCTATGATGGGGACCGCGTGCTCGGCGGCGGCTTTATCGACTGAGGTTCAGTTGACACTCCCCTACTGCACATGGTAGAATATTTTAATTAAGTTTTACTTATTATTCTTTTAGGATTCGCAGACATGAACAGACCTTCTTTCCGAAAATCCATTGCCCTTCTCCTGCAGGCAGTAATGCTTGCAGGGCTTTTTGCCGCCTGTGGAAAGACGGGGGAGAAAGCGGAGGCCCCTCTCCCTTCCGCTCCGGAAAAAGTGGAAGTGATCGTTCCCTCCGCCACAGTGTTCGCTCCCCAACAGGATCCTGAGATTTCACTGCGGATCACAGAGGTCATGTTCTCCAACAAGACGGTGATTCAGGACCATGACGGTGATTTTTCCGACTGGATCGAACTGGAAAATACAGGAAGTGCACCATGCTCTCCGAAAGGTTTCTGGCTTTCAGACAACGAACGGAATCTGAAAAAATGGGAATTCCCGGATGTGACAGTACTGCCCGGTGAGCGTCTTCTGGTGTTCTGCTCGGGTAAAGATGTGAAAGAAGGCGAACTTCATACCGGCTTCTCCCTGAACAAGGACTCGGAAAGCCTCTACTTTTCCTATCCTTCCGGCACACTTTTTCAAGCAGTGATCCCGGAACAGAAGATGACTGACAATCTTTCCCTCTGTCTAGGGGAAGGAGATGCCTATACAACCTATGACGCCACGCCGGGCTTTCCCAACAGCGACGAAGGCCGGCTGGCTTTTCTTGCGCAGGATGACCGGCACGGCGGTCTCGTTTTCAATGAGATATGCCCGTTCAATGAGCACTACCACTTTGCCATGGGCGGTTATTATGACTGGATCGAACTTCAGAATCTTTCCGGCCAGACACTTGACCTGAGCAACTATTATCTCACAGATGATCCTAACGATCCTGTGAAGTATCCTCTTCCGGCCGAGACCCTGGCCTCTGGAGAATACTACATGATTTTCTGTTCCGGAGAGAGGAACCTGAGCCGCTTCGCCTTCTGTTCGTTCATGTTCTCTCTCGGTGCTGCCGGCGATGAGCTGTTCCTCTTTGATTCTCAGGGCAACATGATCGACAAGGCAGGACTGTACGGAATCCCTCTGCGCGGCAGCATGGGCCGTCTGCCCGGAGAACCCGGTTATTTCCTGTTTACCAAACCTACACCCGAGAAAGACAACATCAACGGCTATCGCTTTCAGAGCTTTGCACCTAAGGCTTCCGTTCCGGAAGGCCTCTTCCGGGATAAAGATTCCATAACCGTCGAGCTGACAGGAAAAGGGCAGATCTACTACACCACTGACGGCTCGATTCCGACAGCTGCCAGCACACCCTATACAGGAGCGCTCACCTTCTCAGAGACCACCCCGCTGAGGGCTGTCTGCATTGAGGATGGAAAACTGGCCAGCAAACCGCTCACCTGCAGCTATATTCTTCATGAAAACACCGCACTGCCGGTCGTAAGTCTGGTATGCAACCAACGAGATTTCCGCTCGGTCTACGGACTTTATTCTGACCGAAGCCGCTATGCCGACACGACCGTCTCCTATTTCGGCGAAGACGGAAGTTTTTCTGCCGACTGCTCGCTGACCCTCCACGGAGCCAGCGCAAGGAGACTGCTGCAAAAGAAGCATTTCAAGCTGACTTTCAAGGACCGCTATGGCGGAGATGTGGATTTTAATCTTTTCGGAGAAGAGAATTTCACAGGGATGCATTCCTTCACCCTGCGCGGCGGAGGTACGCAAGATATGCACATCGTGCGTGATTCACTGACCGCTCTGGTGGCCAACGATGTGAGTCCCATTGATCCCTATACACTCGACTCCCGCTACTGCATCCTGTATGTAAACGGGCAGTACTGGGGGCTGTATGCCATGCGTGAGGCCTATTCCGGCAGATACATGCAGAATCACACCGGTATAGACAAGGATGCCGCGCTGATCTGCCGGGCGCCGGAACTGGGCGGCGATTCAAAGGAGTTCTTTGAACTGGTTCACTATATCACCGGGCATGACATGGGTAAAAAAGATGCTGACGATGCCGCGGACGCAGAATACTTCGGCTATGTCAGTGAGCGGATGGACCTGAAGAGTCTGGCGGTGTGGATGTGTCTGGAAGCATATTTTAACAACAGCGATCCCACCGGCAATGTACGGTACGTCAAGGATATGGCTACTCCCGGTGCCAAGTGGCAGTTCATGTTTTTTGATCTGGACAACTCTCTGGGCAATCCAAGCGGGCACTGGAACATCATTCTCAACCCTGCCTCCCAGATTGGTTCGATCTGCTTTTTTATGATCAAAAGTCCCCGTTTTCAGACCGTACTGCTGGAAACTGCGGCGGAACTCATGGAAAACGGTCTGAGCGATGAACACTGCCTGGATGTATTCCACAGCATGATCGATGAGATCAGCCCGGAAGTCAGCCGAGACATGCAACGCTGGGGCGAACATGAGAAGCAGTATGAAGTCAGTGTGGCACATATGGAAAACGTATTCTCCCACGGCCGTCTGAAGACCTGGCTGGACGGACTGCAGGATGCTCTGAAAGCCAGTGATGAGCGCATGCATTCCTATTTCCCCGATTATTTCTGATCATGCATAGGTGGTGAGCGCTATCCGTAAACATAAGATATCTACCCTGGTCCTGATTGATCTGGTATGCATCATTGTGGGGCTGAATGTTTTTGCGCTGTTTCACCATGTACTTGTTTTTTCAAAAACCGCAGAGCCCGTAGTGCTCCCCTCTTCTGTGACTGCTGAACCGGTCCGCACAGAGACTCCGGTGCACGCCCCTGCAGTAACTGAATCGGCTGCCCTTCCTGAAGAGAGCGCTTCCGTGGAAGAAACTGTCCGCGGCCGCTGGGGCAAAAAGTTTGCCGACCACTTCATCGAAGGCGAGACTGTTGTAACTGACAGCAGCTATCAGAGTGAAAACATCCATGTCATTGTGACTCATGTGGAAGAAAACGGCGTGATCTATAATATTGCCGATATCTATCTGCGCGATCTGGAGTATCTTCGTTCCGGGCTCGGAGGAGACGGTTTCCGCGCAGCCACCGAACAGATCGGCGATATGTCCGCCCGGCTTGATGCCGTTGTCGCTATATCCGGAGACCATTACGGAGCGAGACAGGAAGGCCCGGTGGTTCGCAACGGCCTGCTCTATCGCGAGACTCCCTTTGAAGATGTCTGTATACTGACCAATGAAGGTGAGATGATCACCTGTTCTGCTGATGAATTTGATATGGAATCCGTGAAAGAGACCGGTGCCTGGCAGATATGGAGTTTCGGCCCGGCCCTGCTGGACAATGGCAGTCCGAAAACCGAATTCGTCAGCAGCGTGACCAGAGCAAATCCCCGCTCCGCCATCGGCTGTGTGGAACCGGGGCACTATGTGTTCGTACAGGTAGACGGCCGAATCGATTCGTCGCGCGGCATGACGATGGAAGAACTTTCGCAGCTGTTTGCCTCTCTAGGCTGTACAGCAGCCTATAATCTTGACGGAGGTCAGTCCGCCGGCTTCACCTTTATGGGAAAGCTCTGGAGTTATCCATACCGGCGTGCGGTCTGGGATATCATCTATATAGGGGAGGCTTGAACCATGCTGAAACGGATCCTCCCCCACGTCTGCATTGACGTGGCGGTCATTTTTATCGTTCTGTGGGTCATCGACCGGTTCAACGGTGCGATGCATATGCTCTCGCGTGACATTTTCAAGATTCCTTTTTTCATTTTCCTGCTTCTCGTGATCGTCGAATCTGTACTGCTGATCGTGCATCAGCGCCGTGAATTGGACGATCCTCCCAGGAAGGAAAACACTTCTGCGTCTTTACGAAGGCGCAGCACGACAACCGGGAATCACACCAAAGGAGCTCATACCCATGAATAAGCAGCACCTTCTGATCATTTTCCTTCTTTTGATATGTGTGTTATTCGTCTGCGGCTGCGGTGCAGGAACCAGCACAGACCAGCCTGTCCTTCCGGATGTCACTGCTGTTCCCACGCCTTCTCCTGCGCCGACACCGACTCCTACGCCGACTCCCCCTCCGCCCGTAATTGTGCTGGGAAAAGAGTATTCCCGGGACACTGCAGCAATTGATCTTACGGATCTGAAGAATGAAGACGTACCACAGGCCGTTCAGGAACTCAAAGCACTAGAATCTCTGCAGCAGATCGATCTGCCCGTCGAAGGGAATGAACTTCTTACTCTGGACAATCTTACCCTGATCCGCGAAGCGCTCCCCACGGTGAGTCTAAACTGCGCATTTGAACTGTACAGTCTTACCGTTTCCTCCAGGGATACGGAGATATCCTTTGTAAAAGAACCAATCGGCAACGAAGGTGCGGACACTCTGCGCAAAGCCATCCCGCTTCTGACTTCCTGCACCCGGCTGCTTCTGGACAACTGCGGGCTCGACAATGAAGTGCTTGCTGAACTCCGCGATGAGTTTCCGCAGACAAAGATCGTCTGGAGCATCCTGATTGCGAACCATCCGCACTATACCGACATCGAGCGCATCCGCACCACCGCCGTTGACAACAAGATCGCTGATCTGTTCAAATATTTCACAGATGTGAAATACATCGACATGGGCCATCGCAAAGTGATGACCAACTGGGAATTTCTCAGCTATATGCCTCATCTGCAGGTGCTGGTTGTTTCGATCACTGATTTTTCTGACAAAGATCTCTGGTATCTGACAAATTGTCCTGAACTGGAGTTTCTGGAGATGTTCAGCTGCCGAGTGACCGATCTGACCCCGCTGGCTGAATGCACCAGCCTGCAGTATCTGAACATCGGGAATCTTCCGGGCATCACCGATATTTCCCCGCTCTACGGACTGAAGAACCTCAAGCGCCTTCGCATCTGTCAGGACAATGTTCCGCAGGAGCAGAAGGACGAGATCACTCAGCTCCTTCCTGACTGTGAGATGCTTTTTGCACCCGGTCATCCGGGGTTCTCCGGGAACTGGCGCTATGATGACAATGGGAATCCGCTGGAACGCTACGCCCTGCTTTACGAACAGTTCGACTATCAGGAGTGGCCCTGGGCCGACTGGCAATGGTAAACCGAATCTTCAATAATCAGGATTTCAAATATGGACAGTAAGAAAAGAAAACATGCACCGCCCCGGAAAAGCAACAGCTTTTCCGGACGCTTTCTAGGATTTATCGGGGCGACGCTTGCCGCGATCATACTGATACTTCTCGGGGTGATCTGGGTCCTGGAACGGGGTCCGTCTCCCACACTGACAGCCCGTTTCTGCCAGTCTGTGCGTGAAACCAGTGCGATCCGCTGGCTTTCAAACATTTTCCTCACAGAAGAAGAACTTGCACAATATGTGAGCCTGAATACAGAAAATGATGAGACGGATGCCATCAACACTTCCCTGATTCACATCTCCGAAACAAAAGTCGCCGAAAAAGGGGAGGATACTCTGGAACTGATTGATATCACGATGAAAACCTGCAAGGGCAAACTCCTCATCGTGAAAGATCCCAAACGGGTAATACTCGGGACATCAGATGCCTTTGGAACACAGCCCGGCCTTCTGCTCACAGATATGGTGGCGAAATATGATGGTGTTGCCGGCATCAACGCAGGCGGTTTCAATGATGAGAACGGCACCGGCAACGGCGGCCGGCCGCAGGGTCTGGTAATCAGCAACGGCCAGATTCTTGCAGGGTATGGCCAGTCCCGCTATAATGTGGTAGGCCTTGATGGAAACGGTGTTCTGCATATCGGCACCATGACCGGAGACGAGGCGCTGGCACAGGGTGTGATCTGGGCTGTGAGTTTCGTTACCCATGACGGCCTGGCTTCTTCGCTGATCATCAATGGTGAAGTGCAGACACGGAATCTGGGAATCGGGGTGAATCCCCGCACAGCCCTTGGCCAGCGGGAGGACGGAGCTCTCCTTCTCCTCGTGCTGGACGGCCGCAGTGTAAACACTTTAGGCGCCACCATGGAGGATATCGTAAACATCATGCTGGATTACGGTGCCGTCAACGCCGGCAACCTGGACGGAGGCTCATCCTCCCTGATGGTGTATGACGGTGAAATCGTCAACAACTGCGCTTCGGTCACCGGACCACGGCGTATTCCTACCGCGTTTATCGTATTAAAGGAAGGTGAAGGCAATGAGTGATGAGAAGAAATCCGTTTTTCCCGATGAGGAGAATCAGCCCCTCGCAGCGGAGCCTGAACTTTTCCTCTCCGATGCTCCGGAGGAACCGGTGGGAAAAAAGCCGCGGCTCAAGAGCCGCTTCCTCCAGTTTCTTCTGATCTGGCTCGCCGTGCTGCTCGTGATCGGCGCTGTGACCTGCTTCATGCTGTACCGCTATGCGGCTGTATATGAACAGACCCGTCCGGAAAAACCAATGGAGCAGCTGATGGAAAGCATGAGCAAAGATGACTGGCTCGACAAAGCTGCTCCGACTGCCTCCTCCTATCTGACAGAGTTTGAAGATGCGGATGCACTCTTCCGTCAGTATTACAACGCCTCCCTGCGTGATCAGGATCTCTCTTTCAGAAAAAGTCTTTCGCAGTCTGACGAGACGCTTTCCACCTTTGTGGTAATGGCACGAAATACGAGTCTGTATAACGTAGTCTTTCGGGCCCGTACTGATAAGAACCCCGGATTCGGAATGCATTACTGGGAACTGGAGAGCATTTCTGTCTGTGATTTTACCGCGCATCTGGACAGTGTCCGTGTGGAGATTGAAGCGCCGGCAGGTCAAACAGTCACTCTGAACGGAGTGCCAGTATCCGATGCTTACTATACCGGCGATGTTCCCTGTCCTGAGATGACGGAACTGGAAGGACGCTTTGAGACTGTTCCCGTCTTTCGGCAGTATAGCGTGGAAGCCATGTATGGCAACGTTACAGCAGCAGATGAAAAAGGGAATGAACTGGTACCGGAATTTGATACCTCACTCAGCCGCATTCGCTACCGGGTTTCTCCGGAACGTTATTCGCTGGTAGTCGCAGCTCCTGAAGACGTGACCGTCCGGATTTGCGGAGCGGATCTTCTCCCCCAGGATGTGACCTCCCGGAGTCCCGGGATCTTCGAAGGCTTTGGCGCTTATACTCTCGGCAATGAATGGAACACTTTGGAATATAATGTTTCCGGCCTGTATACCAAACCGGTGGTGGAAGCCTTTGACCGGAACGGTGCAAAGCTGTCTCCCATCGTAACGGATAACGGCAAATTTCTCTTCTATCATGCAAATGATCCTGCCCTTCAAGAATTGGTAACGCCGGACGTGCAGGCATATTTTGACGCATACATGGACTATTCCATGAATCCGCTCACCCTTGCGCGGCTTCAGAAGCTCTGGGAACACACCCTGTTCGGTACACGGCTCAACCGTTATTTTCGTGATTCCGCGGAAGGAATGATGTTCGCCTCGACAACGGAGGCATCCTTTGAAGACCTGACCTTCTCGAATTTCTGCCCCGTTGGGGAAAACAGCTTTTTCTGCACCATCCAGTACAAAGCGAATTTCAATGCACAGTCGTGGTATGAGAATTATTCCTATGATCTCTCCAACGGCTATGAGATGTATTTTGTGAAGTCCGGCGCCAAGTGGGTGGCCGCAGAAATGTTCTCCTTCTCCTGATCCTTTTTCGTTCTCATCGGAACTCTCTTCCGGACGCGGAGAGAGTTCCGTTTTGTTGAATTGTCTTAGCACAGGCTCACCCGCGTCCAACTTGATCCGGAGGTCGTTTCCATGGTCTTTTCCAGTATGACCTTTCTTCTGCTGTTTCTTCCCGGTCTCCTGCTTCTGTATTTTCCTGTGGTGAGTATCCGCTGGCGAAACGGTGTTCTTGTTGTCGCCTCCCTTCTTTTCTATGCCTGGGGCGAACCGATCTGCGTACTATTCATGGTTTTTTCCACCGCCGTCAACTATTTATGCGCTCAGATGATCGGTCGGACCGAGAATCTGAAAATGCAGAAAGCAGCCATGATGATCGGAGTGGGTATTTCCCTGGCTCTTCTTTTCTATTTCAAATACTTTTCCTTTCTCTGCCGGAACATCGCTGGTTTGTTCGGTGTTGATTCTGCGGTGCCGCAGATCCGTCTGCCGATCGGTATTTCGTTCTATACTTTTCAGGTGCTTACCTATACGATCGATGTATGGCGCAGAAAAGTTCCAGTTCAGAAGAGTTTCACAAAACTCCTTCTCTATGTCAGCTGCTTTCCCCAGCTGATTGCCGGACCAATCGTCCAGTATTCTGATATTGTGGAAGAACTTGACGTCCGCACTGTCACCCCTGCAGATTTCACGGACGGTATGCGGCGCTTTATCACAGGTCTGGCGAAAAAAGTCCTTCTTGCCAACATCTGCGGAGCCGCTGTGGAGGCTCTGCCGCAGGGTGACGCGGCAGAGATGATGTCGGTTTTCGGTGCATGGTATATGACCTTTCTTTACGGACTCCAGATCTTTTTCGACTTTTCCGCCTATTCAGACATGGCTATCGGTCTGGGACGCGTGCTGGGTTTCCACTACAAAGAAAACTTCCGCTATCCCTATACCGCTCTTTCCGTCTCGGATTTCTGGAGGCGCTGGCATATCTCCCTCGGAAGCTTTTTCCGCGAATACGTGTACATCCCGCTGGGCGGAAACCGCAAAGGTGCTGCACGGACCGCAATCAACATCCTGTTGGTATGGACGCTTACAGGCTTCTGGCATGGAGCCGACTGGAATTTCCTACTCTGGGGTCTCTATTTTGGGCTTCTTCTCCTTCTGGAGCGTACTCTGCTGAAAAACATCATGGAGAAAACTCCGAAGCCCGTGCGTTGGTTCTTTGCTGAACTGGCGGTGCTCCTCAGCTGGGTGATCTTCTATCACACCGATCTTGCCTCGATCGGCAACACTTTTCTTGCCATGTTCGGTCTTGCACATACAGCAGAAGGCTTCACAAAGCTTCCGCTGTTCGATCCCATAACGAGAAACATTCTGAAGCAGTATTCCTTCTACCCGCTGATCCCGTTTCTTTTTGTCTTCCCTGTTGTGCCCTTTTTCCGGAGCAGACTGGAATTGATGCCGGGGGGTGAAAAGATCCTCTCCACTGCTCAGATACTGTTCCCTCTCCTGCTTCTGACCCTTTCCATGATTTTTCTCGTTGGCCAGACTTACAACCCCTTCATCTATTTTCGATTCTGAGCATTGCGCTTTTATCCGTACAGCAAATAAGAAAAAAGAGTCTCCAGAAAGGAGACTCTTTTTTTATTTGCTGTCTTCCAGTTCAATCATGCGTCCGCCCAGCAGGCCAGCTTCCACCTCTTCATGTGTGACACAGATGACCGTTTTCCCTTGCGTTTGCCGTTTCACATAGTCGATAACGCGTATGCGCAGTTCCGGATCCAGTCCCTTGAAGGGCTCATCCAGCAGAAGAAGATCCGCATCAGCACAAATCGCCCGGGCCAACGCGACTCTCCGCCGCATACCTCCGCTGAATTCCCTTACTGCATGGGAAGCCTCCCCGTGAAGTCCCAGTTCCTCAAGATGATGCATGATTTCATCCTTTGTGCAGCTTTTTCCTGTTACCATGCGGATATTGCTCAGCGCGGAGAAATCCTCGCAGAGGCGGTCCTCCTGAAACACGAAGGCAATCTTTTCCGGAATTCCTTCCACTGTTCCCTCATCCGGGCTCAGCAGGCCTGCGATAATCCGGAGCAGAGTTGTCTTGCCGATGCCGGAGTGTCCCCTGACGCAGCATATCTCCCCTGCAGGAAAAGTCACTGATACATGCCGGAGAACCGGTTTCCCGTCAAAGCTCTTGGAGATGTTCTGCAGAACGATATCCCTCACAGTCTTTCCACCCCGGCAAATGCCCGTTTCAAAAGGAAGAGAAACGCTTTCTCCATCAGCACACTGAAAAGGATGATAAGAACGGTCCAGGCGAAAAGATCCGCACTCTGCAGATAGATTTTCGCCTCATACAGTTTTTCCCCTATGGAGCCTTTTACAACACCGATGATTTCCGCCGCGACACCCGCTTTCCAGCACATCCCAACCGCTACGCTGCTCGCAGAAAGAAGATAGGGACGGATGGATGGCAACAGCACATACAGGAAACGGCGGCGCCAGGGAACGCGGAACAGGCCTGTCATCTCGAGAAGCTGCGGATCGGCGCTGCGGATTCCCTGCAGCACGTTGGAATAGAGAACAGGGAATGCAATAAGAAAGGAGATGAATACTGTAAGCTGTTTTGAGGAAAGCCAGATCAGCGCCAGTATAATGAACGATGCCACCGGAACAGAACGAAACGTGACTACATACGGCCACAGCAGGTTTTCCACGATCCGAAACCTTCCGGCAAGGACCGCCAGCAGCGTGCCCAGTACAAAAGCCAGCAGAAAACCAAGTCCGATTCTCAGTGCTGAAAACAGCACGGTCGCTGCGAAGTCCTTTTCTTTCCATACGGAAAGGAACCTCTCGATGACCTGAAGCGGTGAAGCCAGAAGCATATCCAGTCCGACTGCCATAGCAGCAGCCTGCCAAATACACAGCGCAAGAAATACCGCCCCAAGCCGGTATAGCACCGGCTTTTTCATCAGCCGAGCCAGTAGAAGTCCTCCTGCGGGAGCGCACCGCCAACAGAAGCCGGATTCTGCTCATAGAGGACCTGCAGATAGCCTGAGAGCATGGTCTGCATTTCTTCACCGGGAATGCAGACGATATTGCAGTAAGGAATGGCTTTTTCCGCAATCTTTGCGTTTACGATATCATACTGTTCCACCAGGACTGCCGCATCCTCTGTATTCGCGTTCACATAGTCCGTAGAGGCCTTGTATTCTTCAAGGAACACGCGGAGTGCCTCCGGATTCTCCTTGGCGAAGTCCGTCCGTACCACGAGACCAGCCGTGATGAAGCTGCTGCCATTATCCAGATTCTCCCATTCCTGTGTGAGATCGAGTGCTGTACGCAATCCATCGACCTTGGTACCGGCTACTGTCACGAAGGGCTGGGGAAGCATTGCCACAGCATTATCCATCGCAGAAATAGTGGCAACAACTTCAGTGGGTTCGCTCTTCCACTCCATTGTGACATCGTTTTCGATATCCAGCCCGCTCTGTGCCAGCAGATAGGTCAGCGCATATTCCGGTGTGGTTCCTTTGCCGGTGGCATAGATGGTCTTGCCGCGCAAGTCTTCCAAAGAGTTTATGCTTTCTCCGCCCTTTTCCACGATATAGATCACACCAAGGGTGTTGACAGCAATCATCTTCACACCGCCCTCCGAACGGTTATACAGGATAGATGCCAGATTCGCCGGAACCGCAAGGATATCCAGTTCTCCCTTGAGGAGTTTGGGTGTGAGCTCATCAGCCGCAGCCGCCATGGTGAATTCGTATTCGTTGACCGTCTCTCCGTTTTTTGCATCTTCCAGCAGTTTGACGAGCCCGATGGATGTCGGTCCCTTGAGTCCGCCCAGACGGATTGTGACCGGTTCAACCGCCACGTCAGCGGTCTCTTCAGGGAGTTCAGCCTCCGCCGTTTCATTTTCCGCTGTCTCTGCAGGATTTTCAACAGGAGTTTCCTCCTTCGCAGCGACAGGCGTTTCCGCAGGAACCGCTGTTGTACCGCAGGCTGCAAGCAGTGCCAGCACCAGCAGGACGGAAAGGATCATACCAAAGCGTTTTTTCATTTTGTACCTTCTTTCTTTTTTGTTTTCCGGAGGGAGTATAACACAATGAAAAGTGCAATTACGTTGCATATGCAACGCAATTGCACTTATTCTTCATTTTCCCGTTTTATCAGGATACAGAACTCATTCCGCTCATAGTCTATGATCCCTTCCCGCTTCATCCGTGACAGTTCCCGTGAAAGTGCGCTGCGGTTCACCCCGATATAAACGGCCATGTCTTCCCGGTTGAACGGCACCCGGAAACAATCACTTCCTGACTCATAGGCAAGAGACGAAAAATATGTCATGATTTTTTCGCGCAGAGTCAGTTTTGAGAGGATCTGAATGCGGGTATTCATCGCAAGCGCGCGCCTGGCAAGCATGCCTGTAAAGCGATTCCGGAGCCGGGCGGAGAATTCATCATTCCCCGATTCAAACAGAGCGTGCGGCGACAACCAAAGGATGCGAGTATCGCCCGTGGAAATCATATACACCGGGATCTCCTGCACACGAAGATAGCAGAGGGATTCAGCAAAGGTATCTCCAGGTCCGACATTGGCCATAAGCATCCGGTTTCCCTCCAGGTCATCTTTGCAGACATTGACCCCTCCGCTCAATACAAGTCCGAACTGTTCCATTGGCTGGCCTGTATGATGCAGGAATGCTCCCCGGGGATAATCCCGGATCTTTGCCCGCATCCGGCAGAGCGCCTCTTCCGTCTCCGCGGAACTGAGTCCGGTGAACAATGCGCTCTTCTGCAGCAGATGTTCATAGGATCGGATAGTTTCCATGTCCACTCTCCTTTTGTTCTATTCGTCCTATTATACCGCAGGTCGATGTTTTATCAAGAGTTCCCTGAGACGGGCAGCCCTTGTTTTCTTCCCGGTTTTGCGGTAGAATACTTTAGTATTCTTTCATCATCAGGAGCACATGTATGGACAACAGACCTGTCGGCTTTTTTGATTCCGGATTCGGCGGACTCACAGCCCTCTCCGCATTCCGGGCTATCCTGCCTGAAGAGGATATTCTCTTTTTCGGCGACAGCGGCAGAGCTCCTTATGGACCCAAGTCAGCAGAAGAAATCCGTATCTGTGCATCGAATATCCTGCACTTTTTCCTGAAGGCCGGAGTGAAGGCCGTTTTTGCTGCCTGCGGGACCTGCTCTCTTCTTGCAGGTGACCTGATCGCTGACTGCGGTGTTCTCTCCTGCAATGTGGTATCCCCCTCAGTGGAATGGCTGGCCGCCCAGGATGACATACTCCCATTGGGGATTATTGCCACGGCTGCATCCACCCGCTCCGGAGGTTTTGAGAAGGCGCTCCGCAAGGCAGGCGTTTCCCGGGATATCATATCGGTTTCCTGTCCGGATTTTGTGACCCTGATCGAAGCCGGTATCCCCGCTTCAGATCCCAGCATAACCGAGGCTGTGGAACGTTACCTCAGCCCTATCCGCGATGCGGGAGCTTCCACGCTGCTGCTTGGCTGCACACATTACGGGATCATTGAACCCGCGATTCGAGATTTTATGGGCAAGGATATCACTATTCTCTCTGCTTCCGCCTGCGGTGCAAATGCGCTGGCAAAATCACTGCGTGAAAACAGATTGACCGGAGGAGCAGGGAAGGAATCGTTTTTTACCAGTGGAAATGCAGAGGAATTCCGCCGGACGGGCTCCATGATCCTCGGCCATGATCTTGGACCGGTCCAGGCCATCCGGGATTGGGAGGACATCCGATGAGTGAAAACTCCTCCCGTTTTTTCTGCAACCGGAACTGCTCTTATTTTCCCTGTCATGAAGGAATCAGCAAGGAACAGTTCAACTGTCTTTTCTGCTACTGTCCTCTTTACACTCTCGGTCCCCGTTGCGGAGGCGGATTCCGCTATCTGGAAAACGGGATCAAAGACTGTTCCACCTGTCTTCTCCCCCATCTTCCGGAAGGTTATGAGCGGATTCTGCAGAAGTTCCCACTCCTTTCCGAACTTGCCAAAAAGGATTTGTGATGCATTTCCCATGTTTTGCTTGACTCTTTCATTCATATGTGGTATTCTGAGAAAGCTCCCATAAGAGTATATATCGCGGGGTAGAGCAGCTGGTAGCTCGTCGGGCTCATAACCCGGAGGTCGTTGGTTCGAATCCTTCCCCCGCAACCACATGAAAAATAGTCGGAATTGTGAAACACTCAATTCCGACTATTTTCTTTTTTCCTGTGTTTATCAGCTTTTCCAGGCATCTTTTCCAATACGCAATAAATCTGATTTGCCAAAAAAGAATCGAAGACGATAAAAAATGAGACGGAAACTGAACCTCCCTATTCCTGTACTCGATCGTAATAATCGCGTTCTTTGGTGTTGGGAGATTTATAATTGTTACTTCGATGCGGGCGCACAGAATTATAATTTTCAATATAGTCTGATACAGCTTCCCGAAACTCCCGCTCGGATCTATAATCGTGTCGGTATAGTTCTTCCCGTTTCAAATTGGCAAAGAACGACTCCGCCACAGCATTATCAACAGGCCTTCCCGGATATGAAAATGATTGGGTCACGCCATATGATGATAGCAACCCACGGAAGGCAGATGATGTATACTGCGTCCCCTGATCACTATGAAAAATAAGCCCTTCCGGATATCCGCGCTCAGCGTAGGCGGTTTTGAATGTCGATGTAATCATTTTTGCCGAACAACAAGGTGATACTCT
>JAEEGL015034251.1_pt1 | contig 19241 bp, 11 predicted proteins | sample 9134231 | NCBI WGS metagenome assembly JAEEGL01 (sample SAMN16246548, study PRJNA631951) | gut metagenome | biome: gut microbiome; feature: rumen; material: fiber-attached | host: Bos | place: Iran: Karaj | collected 2018-10 | reverse complement strand
TTCCTTTGTAATTCCGTATTCATCTGCGACAGTCATAAAGCTGCTCCGTATTAAGGTAACGCATGTTTGTATGTCTTCTCGTTTCACTTCCCGTATCATATTTTTCCTCCATAAATCCTGCGTCTGCCACCCTTATTTCATATGTCTCAGATAGTCTGCATTCCTCGGCTCATACGGCACTGAAATGAAGTCCTTCTTTTGGCGGTACAAGCAGCATACCGTCTCCACATGCTCAGTGAATCCGAACATATCGAAGCCCCGCGCGCGGCGGACAACGTAACCGCCCTCCCGCAGCACTGCGAGGTCGCGTACCAGCGTTGACGGCTCGCAGGAGACGTAAACCACCCGGCGGGGAGCGGCGGCGATCAGCGCGTTCAGAAAATCCGTTGTGCACCCGGAACGCGGCGGATCGGTGATGACCACGTCCGGCAGTGAGGAGATGCCGGATCCGGCAATATTGTCCGAACCGGTTCGCGTTCTGTCCCCGCACAGGCTCTCACGCAGCAGGTGATCGCCGGCATCGCCGCGGAAAAAGCGTATATTGTCAACGCCGTTCAAGTTGGCACCCGCTATAGCGTCGCGCACCGCGGCCGGATTCAGTTCGACCCCCTGCACCGCACGGCAGGCGGAAGCGGCGCAGATGCCGATCGTTCCGGTACCGCAATACGCGTCCAGGAGCACGTCGTTTCCCGTCAGTTCCGCGGCCTCGATAGCGTATGAATAGAGCTTTTCCGCCATGCGCGGATTGACCTGGAAAAACGAATCCGGTGAGATACGGAAGCGGCGCCCCAGCAGCCGTTCCTCGATATAGCCCGGGCCGAACAGCACCTGTTCTGAATCTCCGAAAATGAACGTTGTCCGCTTCGGATTAACGTTGTGGACCAGCGTCGTCAGTTCCGGTATGCGGCGGCGCGCTTCGGCGGCAAAATTCCGGCGTCCGGGGAATTGCTTTTCGCCCGTTACCAGCACCGCCAGCAGTCCGCCGCCCGAAGCAGAAGAGCGCACGATCAGGTGGCGTATAAGTCCGGTGCCCCGATCTTCGTCGTAATAGTCCAGATGGAAATCATCAATCAGCGCTTTCAGTTTTTGCGCGGTATGCCAGGCGGCCTTATCGCATATCACGCAATCCGGGACCTCCACGATCCGGTGCGAATCCCGGGCGTACACGCCGCATACGCGCCGGCCGTTTCTCATACCGAACACCAGATGCACTTTATGGCGGTATCCCGCGGGATCGTCCATGAAAACGAAAGGTTCGACCTTACAAAAACCGGAAAGCGCCGATGCCAGTCTTTCCGCTTTGGCCGCGGTAAAACACGCATACTGAGCGCTGCCTTCCGACAGAATGCAGCAGCCGCAGTTTTTCCCGCCGGCGCAACGAAAGGGCCCCGGCTCACGCCCGATAGCGGCCGTCTTTATTTTGCGATCATCAGCTTTTTCAGGATTCGGACGCACGTCGCCATATCCTCCACACATACGAATTCAAACCGGGAATGGTAGTTCTCGCCGCCGGTGCACAGATTCGGACACGGCAGCCCCATGTACGAGATGCGCGCGCCGTCCGTACCGCCGCGGATCGGAATGCAGACCGGTTCCACACCGCAGTCGCGCATTGCCGCCATTGCCTTCTCCACCACATACATTTTGTCCGCCAGCACATCCTTCATGTTATAGTACGAATCCTTTAGCGTGAGTTCCAGCGTGCCTTTGCCGTATTTGCGATTGAGCTTGCGCACCAGTTCTTTCATCAGCCGCTTTTTGTCCTCAAACTTCTGCCGGTCGTGGTCGCGGATAATATATGAAAGCTCCGCCAGTTCCGTCTCACCCTTCATGCCGGTCAGGTGAAAGAAGCCCTGGTAGCCCTCGGTCTTTTCAGGCACCTGGCGTTTGGGCAGCAGGCTGTGCAGTTCGCAGGCGATAGCGGCGGCGTTGACCATCTTGTTTTTTGCGCTGCCGGGATGGATAGAGATGCCGCGGACAACGATCTTAGCCGAGGCCGCGTTGAAGTTCTCATACTCCAGTTCGCCCAGTCTGCCGCCGTCCGAGGTGTACGCGTAGTCAACGCCGAACGCCTCCACTTCGAAATGATCCGCGCCTCTGCCGATCTCCTCATCCGGCGTGAAGCACACCGCAATCTTGCCGTGTTTTTCTCCGCTCTTTATGAGTTCGTCCAGCGCGGTTATGATCTCCGCCACGCCGGCTTTGTCGTCTCCGCCCAGCAGCGTGGTGCCGTCCGTGACGATCAGGTGTTTGCCCGCGAAATCCGCCAGATACGGATAGTCCGCCACTTTCATCAGGAGCGGTTTTTCGCCGTACTCGTTGAGGACGATATCTCCCCCTTCGTACAGCAGTTCCCGCGGCTTAATGCCGGTATCGGACACGGCGTCCGAGGTGTCCATGTGGGCAATGAATCCCACCCGCGCCATCGGCTCGTCCGTATTCGCGGGGAGTTCGCCGTACACATACCCGTACTTGTCCAGCCGCGCCTTCAGACCCAATTCCTCCAGTTCGGCTTTCAGCACTTTCGCCAGCGCCAGCTGTTTTTTCGAGCTGGGACAGGTGTCGCTGTTCTCGTCGGACATGGTGGGGTACGATACGTATTTCAAAAAGCGTTCGATCAGTTTCATATCGGCGTTCGTTCCTTTCGCGTACACGAGAGACAATAAAGAAATCCGGCAACGACACATCAATGACCGCTGCCGGATGTCTAATCAGTCAATCATGATCAGATCTTGTCGTTTTCGTCGAATCTGTCACCGCACTGGGGGCAGAATCTCGGGGGATTCTTGGGATCTTCAGGTTCCCAGCCGCACTTGTCGCAGCGGTACAGCGGAGCACCTGCGGGTCTCTTGGCACCGCATTCGGTGCAGAAGTTGCCCTTATTGACCGTGCCGCAGATCTCGCAGGTCCAGCCTTCAGGCTTAGCCTCAGGTCTCTTGGCACCGCACTCGGGGCAGAACTTGCCGCCGTTCACCGTCACGCCGCACACCGGGCAGACCCAGGTGTCAGCTTTCTCGCCGCCCTGAGGTCCCTGAGGAGCCGGAGGAACGTTGCCGCCGGCTACGCCGCCGTTTTCAGCGCCGGCCGCGAAGAGCTGGTTGATGTTGGCGCCCTGATTCATGGCCATACCCATACCGATGAAGCCGTTCACCGCGCCGCCTTCGTTCGCCGCAGCAGTGTTCATAGCAGAGATGACACCGTTGGTCATACGGCCCGCGGCCACTGTGGGATTCAGCGTCATGGAAGTTTCTTCCCATTCGGTGATCTTCTTTCTCTGATCCTCGGGGATGGACGGCACGCCCATGTTCATGGAGTAGATCTCAATGCCGCGTTTGCCCCAGGCGTCTTTAAGCTCGTTATTGAGCGCGTCGACGATCTCCGGTGTATGCGCCGGGATCTGATCGTAGGAAACGCCATTAGCGGAGAGCACCGCGAGCGCGGGCTGCAGCGCCTGGATGAGTTCGCCTTTCAGCATACCGTCGATCTTGTCGCGCTTGTAGCTTTCGGTAACGTTGCCGCAGACGTTGGTGTAGAACAGGATCGGGTCTACGAGCTTGTACGAATACACGCCGTTGCACTTGAGGTCAACGGAAAGTCTGAAGCCGAGCTGCTCGTTGATGACGACTTTGAAGGGCACGGGCGCCGCGGTACCGAATTTATTATCGGTGATTTCCTTCAGGTTGAAGTAGTACACGCGCTGATCCTTGCCGGTGTCGCCGCCGTACGCGATACGGCGTCCGATCGTCTTGAACGTATCGATGATGGATTTGCCGAGTTTGCCGGCGAAAATGCTGGGCTCGGAAGAATTGTCATAAGTGAACTGGCCGGGCTCGGCGCAGAACTCGACGACTTTGCCCTGATCAACGATGATCATGCACTGTCCGTCCGCGACAGCGATACCGGAACCGTTGGAAATGATGTTGTCATTGCCTTTGGTGTTGGAGCTGCGGCTGGTGATCCGCTTCTGGCCTTTTACAACGAGCGTGTCAGCGTCGATAGCGTCGCAATAGAAGAATTCCTTCCACTGATCCGCAAGGGTCCCGCCGATGGCACCTGCTAATGCTTTAATAAGTCCCATAGTGTTGTTTTCTCCTCTCTCAAGAACGAAATCTGTTTTATGCAATGGAACGCGCCTGCGCCCCTGTCATTACAGTCGGGTCAATTATACTACTTTTCGCCGAGGTTGGCAATAGCTTCCGCGCGGATCTCAGAAGTTCTCTTCCGAGATCTCAAAATAGCTCTGCGGATGGTTGCACGTGGGGCAAACGTCAGGAGCTTTGGTACCGACCACGATGTGGCCGCAGTTGCGGCATTCCCACACTTTGACCTTGCTCTTTTCGAATACCTGCGCGGTCTCCACGTTGTTCAGCAGTTTGCGGTAGCGCTCTTCGTGATTCTTCTCGATGGCGGCCACCAGCCGGAATTTCTTTGCCAGTTCCGGGAAACCTTCTTCTTCAGCGGTTTTGGCAAAACCTTCGTACATGTCGGTCCATTCGTAATTCTCGCCGTCCGCGGCCGCTTCCAGGTTTTCGGCGGTGCTGCCGATGCCGGAAAGCTCTTTGAACCACATTTTGGCGTGCTCTTTTTCGTTGTCCGCGGTCTTCAGGAAGATGGCCGAGATCTGCTCGTAGCCTTCCTTTTTCGCCGTTGACGCAAAATAAGTGTACTTGTTTCTGGCCTGCGATTCGCCGGCGAACGCCGCCCACAGGTTCTTCTCGGTCTGTGTTCCTTCGTATTTGTTGCTCATCGTAAATTCCTCCCTGTTCGGTTATTTGATGGTTATTTGTGTTTGTAAATTCGCTTTTCAAGCGCGAATATGCGCTCGCTGAACGTGTCGGGCTCCATGTTTTTCAGCGTTTCGGCGTAGATCTCCATGCGGCTGTCCACCAGGTCGATCATATGGAGCAGTTCCGCTTCAGCGGTCATGGGCAGTACTGCCGCGCCGAATTCCGGCTCGCCGTGGTGGGACAATATCATATGCTCCAGCAGCGTTGCCTTCTCTTCCGGGATGCCCAGCTCTCTGGCGACGCGGTCAATGTCCTCCGCCCCCATCACCAGGTGCCCCAGCAGTTGTCCTTTCGTGGAATAATCCGTAACGAGCCCCAGTTGGGAGCATGCCAGTTCCTGCGTTTTGGCGAAGTCGTGCAAAAGCGTGCCGGCGATCAGCAGATCGCGGTCAATCACTTCACTGTATTGACCCGCCAGAAAATCAGCGAGTTTCAGCATGTTGTACGTGTGCATCATCAGCCCGGACACGAAACTGTGGTGCACGGATTTGGCCGCGGGCCAGACGGAGAACGCTTTGCCGTACCGTTCCAGCATCACTTCGCAGACGCGGCGGTAATCGTTGTCAACGATGGAATTCACCAGCTCCCGGATCTGCCGGCCGGCGTCCCGGATGTCAATGGGCGCCGTAGGCACCAGATCGGCGGTATTGTATGTTTCGGCCGCTTCGGCATATCTGATAGCGCTGAGCGATATCTGCATTGCCCCCTTGAATTCGCCGACTTTGCCGCGCAGAAATACCACCCGGCCGTCGTCCGCGGGGTTCGTCCCCACCGGACCGGTGTAGTTCCAGAATTTGGCTTCGACCGTATCGGTGCTGTCCGTGAGCGTGCATGCCAGAAAGCTGGAGCCGTTGGCGGACGTCTTGATAGCGGCGTTGCCTATGATGTAAAACCCCGAAATTTCTTCGTTCAGAATGAGTGTGGCCAGCTTTTTGTGTGCCAATGAAATGCACCTCGCCCGTGATTACATAAGAATACGTCCCAGATAGGAATCGAACCTACGGCGTTCCGCTTAGGAGGCGGACCCTCTATCCCCTGAGGTACTGGGACGTGCGGCAAAAGTTATACCACACCAGCACCGCAAAGTCAAGACAAGCAGATTTAAGTTTTAAGTTTTAAGTTTTAAGTTATAAGTTTTAAGTTGAGGGAGCACCTGCGGCGATATCCATTCACTTTTCACTTAAAACTTATCACTTTTCACTTTTTTCCGGTTGTTTACGACCACCACTGCCGCGGCCGCCGCCACCAGCACCGTGACTCCGATTATCGCGATCAGCGCGGGAATTGGAAGTTTGTTGTCCTTTTTGCCGCCGTTTTCGAGCTCGTCGATCACTTTACTGTAACTTTCCGCATCGGCTATATACCGGAAGTTGAAGCGGTCGTCCGGCGCCGCCTCGCCCAGATCCATGAATTCGAGGATGTTGCCCGTTTCGGTGGAGTTGTCCGTCCACTTGAAATCAAAATTAGCCGCTTCGCCGGACTTCCAGCCCAGCAGCGATTTGTCCACGGTAACTGTCAAGTATTTTTCATTGACAGTATACTCTGCGTCGCCCAGTTTGATAGAGGTCCAGCTGTTCCCGTCGAAGCGCTCTACCGAGAGTTTCCCGTCCGCGCGCGACCGGTTAAGTATAAAATCGTAGCCTTCCCAGCCGGTGTCGTGCTTCATATCCGCGTCGATCAGCAGGTTCATCCAGGTATTGTCGTCGCAGACGACCATATCATTGACCGTCTTCACCAGGAAGTACAGTTTGTCCGCGTCCTGGGACACTTTGGCGTAGTCGATGTCGTTGCGGCCCGTGCCGTTGATGTACCGGAATGCCGCGTCGTACGATACCGTGTTGCGGTACTCCGCGTCGCCGACGTGATCACGGAACTCGGGTCCGACTTCCGCCCAGGAGTCAATATCCCCTGACGCCGGCGTCTTCTGGCCGGAAGCCACCTGCAGTGGCGCCATGCCTTTGTACTTGCGGATGTAGTCTACCATCTGGTAGTAGAAGTTGTCGCCGAAGCCCACGCCGTCGCGGATCTTCATGGGTTCCACGTCGCGGGAAAATTCGGGGTTGAATTCGTCAACATAACACACATTATTAATGCGCGTGAGGGCCATATAGTTAGAGCCCCGCCCGTTGCCCGCGATCCATTCGTTCCAGCCTGTGATCATTATCACCTGCGGGTCCGCTTTAATGGCGGCTTCCCACTGGCTGGCAAAGCCCAGGCCCTTCCGGCTCTCGTCGTATGTGAACAGGAAATCGTCGGTCTTGGGATTGGGCTGCACGCCGTTGACGTAGCTGCGGCCCTTGCTGGAAGACGCGTGATGGCCGGCAGTGACCGACATCTGCTCGAAATTGCCCTCGCTGTCGCGGCCTTTGTGCTGGACCCAGTTGCCCTTGCCGTCGTTCCAGGTCTCATCCATCCAGGTCCAGTAGCCGTCGGCGTCGCACCACGCCCAGCAGCCGCGTACGGTGAATTTCTCGTCGAGATACTCTTTGACTTCCGCGCTGACGCCGTCGATATTGCCCAGGATCAGCGGCTTGCCCTGCCATTTGAAAAACAGTTCTTCGTATTTGGCCCAGTTTTTGTCGGAATACACCGTGCGCTGCAGGTTGCGCACATCCGCCTGAAACGTTTTAGGATCGTTGCCGGTCAGGAAACAGATCTGCGGCGTGTGACCGCCTTCTTTGCGTATCTGCAGCCAGGTGTCGAACAGCGCCATGTGCCCCGCTTTAAACACTTCTTTATTGGACACATCGAGGAAGATGAAATCTACGCCCGCGGCTTCCAGCATGTACGCGTGCCGGCGGTAGACCCAGGTGTCCTCGTTGCGGTAGTAGCCGAAATACGGTTCCGCCCAGTACGCCTCGCCGCCGCGCTCTTCGAGATATTTTTTGAGGTAGTCAACACCGTTTTCCAGGTAGATCTTCGTATTGTCCTGCACATGGATGCCGGCGCCGACCCAGCAAAGGAAGTAGAACAGGCCTACAGTCCGGTTTTCCCGGACCGGTCCGGCGGAAGTTTCCATCCGCGTGACACGGCCCAGATCGTCGGTGGCGACCCAGTTGCCGTAATCCACCACGCGTGCCGTATCCGTTTCGGGCAGGCTCTGATCGATCTCCGTGCGGTCAAAAAACAGGTCGTCCACATAGCCGACAAAGGAATCCAAACTCAGTATAAAACTGCCCGCGCGCTGGAGCTGGCTGTTTTCGAGTTTGAGCAGTTCATTGCCGCTGCCGTCAACGAACCGCAGCGCCGCGCCGTAGTTGCTCACGCTGTATCCGCTCTCCTGCGCCGCGTTTTCGGTATAATACACGGTCAATATAGTGTCCCCGTCCAGCTTCAGCGACACGTACGTCGGGCGGTCAATGAATTCGACATTGACCTCGCGGCCGTCAGCCAGATATTTGCTCACGTCCAGTTCCGCGGCTTTATTCAGCGTGTCATCTTTGACCTTGAGTTTGTCGTTCTTGAACTCGAACCGCAGCGCCAGATCCGACTTCTTGGGGTCGCCGGAACTCACGCGCAGCTGCACCGTGACCGTACCGGATCCGCGGCTGAGTTTAAAACCCGCGGCGCCGCCGGCAATACCGTAATCGTCCCCCAGATACCCGCGCGTAGCTACTGCCAGCGCTCTTTTATTATCCGACACCAGCCGGCCGTCGCTGACCTTGAACCCGTCACGCGTGACGAGCTTCAGCGCTTCGTGTTTGGAATAGTAGGTCGCGTCGGTCTCGGTAAAATCGAAGGTGTAGCGCTGCGAGGACTTGACTGCCCACGCCGGTATCTCGCCGGTGAGTTTCGGCGATATTTTCTCCGCTTTGTCAACTGCCGCCGCGCGCACCGCGCTCAGGGGCAGGAGCAGCGCACACGTCAGGATCAGCGCCGCCAGCCGGACTGCGGCGCACAATATTGCATTATTACGGGTCTGTTTCATATTGCGATCCCTCCGGTGCAGTTATACCACAAAGCCGCACAAAGGACAAGGGGTCATGCCGGCTCTATGAGTTTCTCCATCCAGATCATATTGTACCAGCGGCCGAATTTGTATCCGCACCGGTGGAACTCCCCGACCTTCGTGTAACCGAGGCGCTGATGGAAACGCTCGCTGTCTTTGGTCAGGTATTCGTCCTCAACGATCGGATCGCCGATGCACGCATACAGATTAAGGATGCCCTGCGCCCGGAGTTTCGCTTCCAGCGCTGCGTAAAGCGCGCGGCCGAACCCCTGCCGCCGCTGATCCGGCGCCAGGTAAATGCTTACTTCGCACGAGCGGTCATACGCTTCCCGGTCCTTGAACACGCCGGCATAGGCATATCCGGCAATAACATTATCCTTCTCCAGGACCAGATACGGGTATTTTTCCAGCGTACGCTCTATGCGGCAGCGGAACTCCGCGACCGTCGGCACCTCATATTCGAAGGATACCGCCGTATTTGTCACGTAATATGCGTATATCTCGCTGAGCCGTTCCGCATCGGAAGGCACAGCGCTGCGTATTGTGACCGACGAATCAAATGCCATGTTCATTGTACCGTTCTACCGTCCTTCTTGTTTCCGCCGCATTAACAGCCTTTTGCCGATTGCAAAACCATCCCGCATAATTATGCCATTTATTAATCGGCGGCGTCAATATTTTCATGCACCGGCGCTCTGCTTCCGCCGCAAAAAACTGTTGCGAAATCCGCCTAAATATAAGATAATAATGTTGTATACACATTACCATTCTTGCGAAAGCGGAGATGACACAGTATTCATGGAAGAAAAAGCTGAAGAAAAGACCGTAGTCTTGAAAAAGAAGCCGCTCACGCGGTTCGGCGAAGTCGAGCTGCTGAAGGCGATAGCGATATTGGGATTGCCCGCGGTGCACCTTATGGAAGAGGCGTTGGAGGGCGGGTTCGCCAGCGCAGGATTGACCAAATTCGGCATGGCGATCATCCTACTGTGCGCGTTCGGTCCGTCGGTATTCATGATCTGCATGGGCTTCGGCATCGGCGGCGGCAAGACCTCCCCCAAAAGCATCCGCAAAAACGGCATTCAGTTCCTGCTCATCGGCGCGCTGCTGAATATACTGCGCTGGCTGCTGCCGGGCATACTTCAGGCGATCGTACTGAAAACGCACCTGATCGACGATGTAACATTCTGCCTGCAGTCGGATATCTACTATTTTGTGGGACTGTACTTCATTCTGTATTCGTTCCTGGTGCAGTGGAAGATGAAAGCCCCCGGTATCCTGATGCTCAGCGCGATCATGCTCACGGCCAATACGTTGTTGACACCCCTCACCGGCAAATATGTCACTAACAATATTGCCGCCGCGCTGCTGGGCAATATCGTATACGTCAACGAGACCAGCTGCTTCCCGCTGCTGTCGTGGGCAATTTTCCCCAGCGTCGGCGTGCTGCTCGGCGAGATACTCAAAAAATCTGACGAAGAAAAGCGCGAAAACATCATGCGCCGCCTGCTGGACTTCTCCGCGGTGCTGCTCGGTTCGTTCTGCGTATTTCTGTGGTTCTACAAGATCGACATCATCAAAGTGCTGGTGTCCCCTGCTAACAAATACATCACGGATCTGCCCAACGTCATAATGCTGCTCAGCCTGGCGCTGTTCCTGCTGTCGCTCAACTACTATCTGTGCAAGAAGATCGGCTCATCTAAATTCATGGAATTCATGCTGCGCATCTCCACGTTCATCATACCGTTCTACCTGCTGCAGTGGGTCATCATTGCCTGGGTGTTCTATCTGCTGAACATCTTCGGCGCGCCGGCCGGCTGCTTCAACATAGGCATATACGCCGCGAGCGTTGTCGCCGTCACGGCAATATGCATCTTTGTGACGATCAAGTTCGGAATGAAGATCATGAAGCTGCTGCTTAAGATCACATCTTTCAAAAAGCGCAAGCCTAAAAAGAAGGAGGCCAAATAATGGCAAAACGTAAAAACGGAGCGTATCCTCTGTACGACCGCATGCCCCCCGTCAGCAGCATTGCCCACATGCTGGAACTGAAGGCGTCAACTATCCCGGACAAAACGGCATTCCGGTACAGAAAAGGCCGCGACCAGACCGAGAGCAAGACCTATGCCGACGTTTACCGCGAAGTGCGGAAAGCTGCCGCGTGGATCGAGCACAATATCGGCACAAAGCAGCATATTGCCGTCATCGGTGAGAACTCGTACGAATGGCTCATTGCGTATTTCGCGATACTCGGGTCGGGCAACGTCGCCGCGGCGATCGATAAAGAATTGCCCGCCAACGAAGTAGCGTGGATGATCGGAAAAGCGGATGTGGCCGCGGCCTTCGTATCAAAAACCTACAGCGACCTCGTTGAGGGCATCGACGGCCTGAAAGTTACAACGCTGAAAGGGCTGCAGACCGCCTCGGAAGCCGAGAGCGAGGAATACACGCTTTACAAGCCCGAGCGCGACGAACCCGCCAGCATATTCTTTACGTCAGGCACCTCCGGCCGCAGCAAAGCCGTTATGCTGAGCCACGGCAACCTGGCGTCGGAGATCACAGATGTCAGCAAACTGTTCGATCCGGAGGACGCGGAATCCGTGCTGGCTGTATTGCCCTTCCACCATACGTTCGGTCTTAATGTTGCCATCCTGATGGCATATTATTACGGCGTCACGATCTTCCTGAACAAGAGTCTGAAAAATGTGCAGGACGACTTGAAGCTCGCCAAACCGGACGTCATCATGCTGGTGCCGATGTTCATCGAAGTCCTGTACAAAAAGATCCAGGACGGGATCAAAAAGAGCGGCAAAGAGAAAAAGGTCGAGAAAGGCATCAAATTCAGCAATTTCCTGCTCAAACTCGGCATCGACAAGCGGCGCAAACTGTTCAAGGATATTCTGGACGTGTTCGGTGGCAATCTGAAATACATCATCTCCGGCGGCGCGTTCCTGGATCAGAGCTACATCAAAACGTATCACGATTTCGGCATCGAGATCCTGAACGGCTACGGTACCACCGAATGCTCCCCCTGCGTCGCGGTCAACCGCAACTACCACCAGAAAGCCGGCAGCGTAGGCATGAAAGTCCCCGGTACCGAATTCCGGATCTCGGCGGACGGCGAAGTGCAGGTCAAAGGCCCGGTCACGATGCTGGGCTACTACAACGAGCCCGAAGCTACCGCCGAAGTGCTGCAGGACGGCTGGTACAGCACCGGCGATCTGGGGCGCGTTGACGACGAAGGCTTCGTGTTCCTGACGGGCCGCAAGAAAAATCTGATCATCCTCAGCAACGGCGAAAATATCTCGCCGGAGGAACTGGAGCAGGATTTCCGGCTGGATCCCGGCGTCAACGAAGTACTGGTATACGATCGCAAAAACATGATCATCGCGGAGATCTTCCCCGAGGAAGAGTTCATGGGCAATACCGAATACTTCAACGCGCTGATGGCGAAGGTCAACACCGGCCGCCCGGCCTACAAGCAGGTGGCGAAGGTCGTGCTGCGCACCGAAGATTTTATTCGCAACACATCCAAGAAAGTTGTCAGATACAAAAACATACCGAAAGAGGAGGAATAAGAAATGTTTGACAGAACTGTAGCCATACTTGCGGAGCATATTGACGGCAACGCAGAAGACATCACAAGAGAGAGCGCGCTGGTGGATGACCTGGGCCTGAGCTCGCTGGAAGTTATCACCATCGTTTCGGAATTCGAGAGCGAATTCGATATCGAAGTGCCGGACCGCGTGATCCCCACGCTGCGCACCGTCGGCGACATTGTCGATTATCTCGAGAAGAACGCCGAATGATCACGCTCATTCCGTAGACAGACAGAAAAAACTCCCGGACCTGTGATCAGGATCCGGGAGTTCTTTTTTGGGTACGCTGGAAATTACTGTGCCATTTCTGTTGACATTTTCGGCCTGCGTTCATTGTTCTTTTCGCTTTTGGATTTGGACGGAGCTTCGAGGCTGTTGTCAACGATGGCCATCGCGCCGCCGCCCCCGGTCTCGTCCTGAAGCCAGTTTCTGCCGTTCGGACTGTTTTGGAAGGCCGCGGTCGCAGTGCCTCCGTTCGGGACAATAACCTCCACCGTGGCAGACGTTTGAACATCGTATCTCCAGCTCCAGCCGGTCAATTCAGTCACCCGGTACCGTCCGGGGGCAATGAATTTTACCGCTACCTGTCCGCTGCCGCTTATGTTGACCGTAAGCGTCCGGAAAGACGAGTCTGTTCCGCCCTCGCCGTCAAGCTTTTCCACTTCAAACAGGAAATTGTCCGTCGTCGGCGCGCCGGTCACAGTATTAACGATCAGCAGTTCTCCCACAGTGAGACTTCGGTTCGTGATATCGTAGCCCGTCTCGCTGTATATGGCCTCGTAGCCGTCGGGGACCTCCTCCTCGATCTCGATATCATCATACGATACCGTGCTCTGCACCCCGTTTTCCCCCACGTTGGCAACGTCGTTCAGCGGGATATCCAGCGACCACTTCCAGTCGTCCTCCGCGGTGACTGTGACCGGCGAACCGGTGATTTCCGTTCTGTTGCCGTCTTTATCCTTGGCATACACGTGGATCTTGATCTCCTCGGGACGGTCCGCCTCATTGTCGCCTTCCCAGTACTTGGTGCCGCTGACGGAATCCGGCGCGTCTCCGCTGTGGAACTTGAGATTGATCACGTTGCAGGTCAGTTCGTAATCCTCGTCGATGCCCGGGTAGCAGATGCCGTAGCCCTTGATGCTCCAGCATTCGTTTATCGGGTCGTACATCACCGGACAATGGATATTCGGAATGCCCAGATATTTGATTACGGCGTCAATGACGAGTTCCATCAGACCGGTAGTCAGTTCCGTGCCGGCGAAGTCCATCGGCACGCCGTATGCGCCGTACTTTTTGACGCCCATCCAAGCCCACCATTCGGTCAACGGATTGTTCACGTCATCGTCCACTTCCGCAATAGCGACTCCGGTAGCAGTATACTTTTTGACGAAAAAGTCTACCACTCCGCCTGCTACGGCACTTAGAAAACCTTTACCCAGGAGCATTTCGATTCCCTGGGTCACGGCATCATTAAACAGCCCGTCCTCGCCGCCGGGGATCGATGCCAGACTGATCTGATCGCCGTAGAGCACGGTTGCCACCGGCGTGTAGATATTCAGTTCCTCTACCCCCGCAGCCTCGGCATAATCATCCTGGACTTTGCTCACCAGCATCAGCCAGATCGACTCCGGCATATCATCTTTTTCGAAATTGAGCCAGCGTTTGAAAATGCTGATCTCCAAAGTTGCAGTGTTGGTGATGTGCATCGTGTGGGTCTTGCTGTCGTGATCGTATTTAACGGTGTAGAGGGAATCATGTTTCTCAATTTTCTTCCCGATACCGTCGGTATATTCTTCTATTTCCGCTTCAAACTGCGCCCGCGGGATAAACGTGTTTTTGGCCTGCAGCGTCAGCCAGTCCGCGGTGTAGTCAGCGGTCCAGAGATTGCTCGGGTCAAAGATCTCCAGCATGTTCTTTATGTACGGTTTATCCAGGTCGAGCCAGTCGTGCACAATGCGGTCTTTGGCTTCTTCCAGCGGGTCTTCCTGTTCGCCGGGCTGCGGTTCATCCTCGTCGTCATCATCATCGGGTTCGAGCAGGCGGACGCGGTACTTGTACTGTACAAAAGTGCCGTTCTCATTAACGTAACCGATCGGGACCGATTTGAAATCGCCTTTCCAGCTGCAGGCCGGGTCTACCGTGATGATCTCCACTATTTTCCAGGAGAATTTGCCATCCTTCCGCTGGAGCGCTACATCGATTTCCGGCGTGCGGTCCTTATCCCACATGTCTATATCCCAGCTTACGTCAACGTGATACACCTTGCCCTTCTGGTTGGTGATCATGGTGTGCGCAGAGCCTTCGGACCGGGTGTACGTGACTAAAAAGCCGGTATCCGTCCCGCCTACATCAAATATGGCGGTGGGAATGTCGCTGGGCTCGATGTCGTCATTCGGGTCGTCGTCCGGGTCGAGGACAATGTACCCGTCCTTATCCAGTTCGCGCACGCGGTAGTCGTCAATACTGCCCGCGCCTCCGCCGAAATCGGCAACACGGTCAAAGCTGCCGTACCAGTTGTTCTGCTCGTTCAGCGTGAGTCGATTTATCTCAGTCCAGCCGTTGCCCGCACGGTGCTGAAGCACCACGACGACACTTTCCGGTTTCGTAGGAGCCGGTGCTTCGCCGCCCTGCCCCCCTTCGCCTCCGTCGTTTTCCGGCTCATTCTCCAGCCAGACTTTTGAAACGGTGAAGAAACCGTCCTGGGTGTTGACGATCACAAAATTGCCGTTTGCGTCGCGTTTGTAGCTGACCGTAAATCCTGCGTGTGCTTCACCCTGAGCGACGTCGCGTTCCTGACAGCTGAAGTGCGGCAATGTGCCAGGGACGAAGTCCTTATCGGTCAGCAGCAGCATCAGTCTGCCCTCCGCACCGTCGACGGTACCCGGATCGATCATCGTAGACTCATATGCTGTGAATTCCCGCTTGTCAATCCATTCCCGCACGCGGTAATCGTCTTCGTTAAAGTTCTCGGTGATCGGGACCGACTGGAAAGGCATTGCACGCCAGGAGTGTGCAACGTCCAGCGAAATCGATTCTACATTTGTCCAGGTCTCCGTTCCGTCTTCGTTGACGGTCCGTTTTTGCAGCACCGCGTCGACAGAATAGATACGATCCGGCCACGGGCTGTCATCCGGCCCATTCCATTCTTTCTTGGCAGTAAATATAATACCGGAGCGGGTGTTGGTTATAACAGTGGAGCATTCAACCGCGTCGACCTGAATGGATACATCGTATTCGTATATTTTGGTGATCCCGTTTTTCGTTACATAATACGTCGCCTTATCGTACGGCTGTTCAACATATACCGGCCGCGGATCGCCGGTCATGTACACAGTATTTCCGTCTTTATCGTTCTCGCGTACTTTGTATTCGGCCTCATCCATCTGGCCCGCGAAAACACCTTCCCAGTGATTTTGTTTATTAAGTTCCAGTGAATCTGCAGCAGAACCGTTTTTGAACAGCCAGACCCGTACGCTGTCCGGCATATCGTTTTCATCTTCGATGCCTTCCCAGACTATCTTTGCGTGGTAATACTGACCGGCGCTGTTGGTGATCGTTGTCCGGCTTTCGGCCGCAGCAAAAGCGTAAGAGACCCGGTACGTCATATCCATCTCAACGTCGGTCCAGGGCTGTATACTGAACACCGCTGTGGGATCCTGGCCGCCGCCTTCGTCAGTGCTGTCAAGGACAACGCTGCCGTCCTTGCTCAGTTCCCGTACACGGTATTCGCCGTCCATGCCTTCAGTTTCGGGCAGCGGTTCAAACGCGGCCGTCCAGTCGTTGTCCGCATTAAGTTCTACGGTGTCAACCGTCTCCCACACCCCGTTCACGCGGTGCTGCAATACCGCCGAAACGCTGTCCGGCTTGTATCTGGATTGAGGAATATCCCAGTTGACTTTCGCCGAATAAATGAGCGCTTTGCCGTTTGTGAGCTGTACGATCCCGCTGCCGCTGTGCAGCGCTTCAAGCTGCGCCTGAGAAAGACCCAGCACCGCCGGATCTCTCAAATTGAGCGTCACGCGCCCGGCGTAATTCTCACCCGCCAGCGCCAACGGGCCGCCGGGGATATTTGTGAGCTGCCAGCCGCCGCATACGAACCCTTCGGGGATCTGTTCGGCAAGCGTCAATATACTGACTTCCGTGACCGGAATCTTTGAGCTCCAACCGTTCGCCGCAGTGAGAATAACTGAACCGTTAGTGATTTTTCCGGCGGTATACTCGTTCCGGTAATCGACCTGTACGGACGCGGGCAACGCGGCGCCTTCGGGCCAGACCTTCTTTACGGTTATGTCAAAAGACTGTACCCAGCGGGCATAAACTACCGTGTTACGGACTATGGGAGCGTCAAAATCAAAACGCGTGGCAAATGTATTGTCCGTATACCAATCGTCAAAAAGCCACCCTTCCGCTTCGGGATCATCCGGCCGTTCGGCCTTTTGACCCCGGGTCACGATCTGCGCTGCCGGCGCGATACCGTGTCCGTTCATTTCGAATGTGACTGTGCATTCGCCCGGCTCGATCTTGGCATAGGCATGGCTGGTCGCGGCCGCGGCGCCGGCAGCGCCGCCGTAAACGACCGTCGTTGCGCCGACCGTCCCGTCGTCGTTGAGATCCGCATATGTGGTTTTGGAATATTCGTAAACGCTTACGTCTCCGTCTTCGTCGCCGTCGTTGCCTTTGCCGATGGCGTGCGCAGTATTCATACCGGAGGTCGCAACTACCGTGCCGCCGTTGATAGTGATCGTCTGGCCGGAATGACCGTCGCCGCCGCCGATGCCCGCGCCGCCCCAGTCGCCCGATTGCAGAAAGCCCAGCAGCAGCGCACCGACAAGTATTCCGGCATCGAGGGATTCCGGCGTATTCATGTCGCTGTAATACTCGGCATTATTGTAGATATCCACTGCCGCGTCGAACCAGTCTTTTGAATATTTGCCGCCTACCGCGAATACGTATCCGTCATTTATGGTGACCGTGCCGCTGTCGCCGTCGTTGCCGCCGCCGATGCCCGCACCTTTCATATATGACACAGCCGTTACTCTGCCGCCGTTGATGGTGATATTGCCGCCGTTTCCGGTGCCGCCCATATCATTGCTGCCGCCGCCGCCGATGCCCGCGCCATTGTAACTGGTCGCAACAACATTTCCGCCTGAAATAATGATCGTTCCGCCGGCATGACCGCCGTTGCTGCCGTATATGTCATAACCGCCGCCGCCGATGCCGGCACCGTCATATCCTTCCGCCAGAACAGTGCCGCCGGTAATAGTGATTATTCCGCCCTGTTCCTTACCGTCACCGGCGCCGATACCGGTACCGGACTTGCTGAAAGCGTTGGTCCCTTTAACTTTAAAATGATACGCATATACTGAACCGTTGGTGATCGTGATGTCCCCGTTGGCACCGTCATAGCCGCCGCCGATACCCGAACCGCCGCCTCCGCCGCCTCTCGCCTCAACGTACCCGCCGTTGATCTCGATCGGGCCGGCCTGATAATCCGGGTTTGCGCCGGTGCCGATACCCGCGCCGCCGGTTACAGCCAGCGCATATACTGTGCCGCCGTTGATAGTGACCTTGCCGTTGACGCCGCCGGTGCCGCTTATTAAGGTCTCGCCGAGAGCTTTATCGTATCCGCCGCCGATCGCGGCCGCGCGCAGTCCGCCGTATGCCGTCACGGTACCGCCGTTGATGGTAATGGTACCGCAGTCTTTGTTGTAACCGCCCCGGTCCGAGCCGCCGCCGATGCCGGCCGCTCTGTTGCCGACCGCGCCGCTCCAGATCTCAATGCCGCTGTTGTGGGCATCGCCGCCGGGGATGGCGGTGATGTTGCCGCCGTTGATCGTGAGGCTCGAAGCCGGGTCAACGTATATACCGGGGCCCATAATGTCGTAAATATCTCCCCACGAGCCGCTGCTTGGCGCGTAATAACCGGTCGATTCCAGCCTGCCGCTCCGTCCGCTCTGACACCAGATGGTGAGGGAGGAATTCGGATTGATAGTTACGCCGCTGAGCGCCTTCAGCGTTGCCTCGTCGCAGAGCACCAGGTTTACGTCGCCGTTGATATCTATGATATTGTCCTGGAAACTTTCTCTTACCGCATACCAGCCGGTAGTAAGAATGTCGCCGCTGATATTTTTACAATTATCCTGGATATGGATGCCGCCTTTTGCATCGATATATACGATCGGTGCGCCATCTTCCTGGCATTCAATGGAATACCGGCAGAATTCGATCTCAAGTCCGGGAACCAGCAGGTTCGATACCGCTGAGGCGACCCGGTCAACGCACAATTCTTCGAAAGGGGCTTCATATGTCAGCTGCTCATACGTATCGCAGCCGAGCAATTTGTACATGCAGGTGATCTCGATCGTCGCCGGCACTGAGTTGATCCTGGCCGGGACCCGCTTCAATTCCCAGAGGTCAATGCCATAACCGCCCATGGGGAAACGCCCCAGCGAGTTGCCGCCGGAATCCCGGACCGTTACCACCATGTCATAATAGTCCGCAAAAGTTTCGCCGATGGGCTGGAAAGTCATAAGGTATTTACCCGCTCTGGCCGGACCCGCCCGGTTGCCGGAGTCGAGAAGCATGTCTGCCGCCGGCAGCTGCTGCGGTTCCGCCTGCGGCACTTCCGCGGCATGAACAGTGCGCCGCGCATCATTATTGTTCCGCACAACAGCGGGGATACTGTTGATACACAGCAAAAGCGCCAGCAGCATAGATGTCAATCTATTTCTCATCGAACATTCCTCATTTTGTCAAATCCATATCAGGCGATTGGTCAGATGCGGCACTGCATCCTAAATCAATATAATTATATCATACTTATATAGCAAATAAAAGAAGGACTGTTCGATCTTCTCAAATAAAACAGAGCGAATCAAACAGTCCCTTTTCGCGTTCAGATCTTTTCAG
>JAEEGL013525564.1_pt1 | contig 19241 bp, 13 predicted proteins | sample 9134231 | NCBI WGS metagenome assembly JAEEGL01 (sample SAMN16246548, study PRJNA631951) | gut metagenome | biome: gut microbiome; feature: rumen; material: fiber-attached | host: Bos | place: Iran: Karaj | collected 2018-10 | reverse complement strand
TGGTGACATGATTCAGGATTACACAGAGAATGGGCAGACATTTAAGGCTGTAGTTCTGAATGCAACATATCAGACAATAGGAATCGAGGGCTCTTCAACAGAAGTAACTCAGATTACCTATGATCCTAACTTTGAGACTAGCCAGGAGCCTATAGTCGTTACAGGTATTAAAAAGAATGAAGGCTTTAATGCAAAAGGGGCTGTCTTCACAAGGGAAGGATATAACCTTGTAGGATGGAGCCTCCAGCCTGGTGAAAACAATAGTAAGTTCTGTGATCTAGGTGAGCAGATCGGTGCCAATAATAATGGCAAGAATCTGGATGGATTCAATACTCTTTATGCGATTTGGCAGAAGAAGACCGGATCCTATACAATAAAGTACTATAAGGGAACAACGGAAACTGAGAACTTCCTTGGAAGTAGCGGGGTTCAGACAGTAGACATTGATGGAACATCAAATAAGATTACACTTCCTCTGGGAGATACACAGACAGACTTGACACTTAACCGTTTCAAGCCTGCACAGGGTTACAAGGATGGTAAGCAGCAAGGAGACGTTCCGTTCACAGTACTGGAGGGGGCTAACGTCGTAATCAATGTTGTATATGATCCTATTGAAGTTACTGTTAAGATTAAAGGAAATACTTTTACAAAGTCTTACAATGGTACAGAACAGAGTGTGATCGGCTACACTGTTGATGAGATTGTAGGTGAAGGCTACACTGAAGACATGATCAATTTTGTCGGAGGTGAAGACGTTGAGACTGTAACTGATGCAGAAACTGGCAAGATTCAGCCTGTAGCTAAGGGAACTGCTAAGGGAGTATATCCCATGAACCTTTCTGATGGCTGCTTCGAAAATGGTAACAGTGCTTTCACAAACGTAAACTTCGACGTAGTTGACGGAGAGCTTACGATCAATCCTGCAGATCTTACAGTTACTATCACAGGTAAAACTGAAACAGCAATTTATGATAATACTGAGCATAAACAGGTTGGGTATGATGTAGATGTTCAGAATGTTGAAGGAGCTCAGTACTTTAACAAGGAGACTGATGTAGTATTTACAGCACCAGAGCAGGGCATGTCGCTTGAGAACGGTAAGCCTGTAGCTAAGGGAAAGAATGCGGGCGATTACTACATGGGCCTTCAGAAGGAACAGTTTACCAGTAGCAATGAGAACTACAATGTAACTTTCGTTGTAAACGACGGTTATGTAAAGATTTCTAAGAGAGATATAACAGTTACCATTACCGGTGAAAAAGACACCAAGGTATATGATGGCATAGAGCATTCAGTTGCTGGATATTCCGTGTCCTACAGTAATAATAATAATTATGGTTATTCGGAATCTGACTTCACATTTACTCCTGCAGAAGGCATGGAAGTTAATAATGCCAATAAGCCTGTTGCTAAGAGAACTGAAGAAGGAAAGACACCAATGGGCCTTAAGCCCGAGCAGTTCAGCAATACAAATACAGCCAACTTTAATGCGACATTTGAAGTTGATTATGATGGTTATATGGAGATTACTCCTGTAACTGATGAAGTTACTGTAACTATCACAGGAAATAATAATACTGCTGATTATGATACGAATGAGCATAAAATAAGCGGTATTAAGAGCATTACATACAGCAATGCTAAGTATACTGCTTCAGACTTTATCTTTGATAAGGATGGAGATGGCAATGCTGATTCTCTTGAGGAGGTGGCTGTAGCATCCCAGACTGATGTTGGCATCCAGTACATGGGACTTGAAGCAAGCTATTTCAAGAACGTCAGCAAGAACTTTAGTAATGTAAAATTCGTTGTTGTTGATGGATATCAGAAGGTGGTTCCGGTTCATGTTACTGTAACAATTACTGGTAACAGCAAGACAGCAGAGAACTATGATGGCAAAGCCCATGAAATCAAAGGCTATGAAGTAAGCATTGACAGAGACGATGTTTATACAGAAGCAGATTTCTCATTTACTCCTGCAACAGATATGGTAATTGAGAATAACAAGCCTGTAGTGTCGAAAGTTGATGCCGGAACATACCCTATGGGTCTTGCTGAGGAACAGTTTAAAAACTCCAATGAAAACTTTGCAGGCTTAGATGACAAGGGTGAACCTTATGTAACATTCGTAGTAACTGACGGTTCACTTGTAATCAACAAGATTAACACAACAGTTACGGTTAAAGGTAATACTGCAACTGACGTATATGATGGTAGTGCACATGCAGCAACAGGTTACACAGCAGTAGCAGATTCAGATCTCTACAACCTTACAGACGAGGAAGGGAATGCTTACGCAAATCGTGCAAACTTTACTTTTACAGGATCTGATTCAGCAACAAGAACCGAGTATGGCAAAACCACTATGGGACTTGCGGCAGGACAGTTTGCAAACACAAATCCGAACTTTGACAAGGTAACATTCGTAGTAACTGACGGCTACCAGGAAATTACAAAGCGTGAGGTAACAGTAACCATCACAGGTAATAAGAAGGGTCAGACAGATGCCGATAAGGTACTGTACACTGGCAGCGAGCAGTACGTAACCGGCTATGCTGTAGATATTGCAGTGAAGGATGCTGAGAACAGTCTCTATACAGAAAATGACTTTACTTTCAGCGGTGATGATACTGCAAAAGGAACAGATGTAGGCACATATGATATGGGCCTTGCGAAGGAGCAGTTTACAAATACCAACGACAACTTTGATGTAACCTTTGTTGTTTATGATGGTGAGTTGGTAATATCCAAGCTTCCTGTAACTGTAACTATCAAAGGTGCCACGGCTAAGAAGAATTATAATGGCAGCGACCAGACTATAACTGGCTATACTGTTGATATTGATGAGAAGACACTTTACCTCGAGTCTTGCTTCACCTTCAAGGGTACAGACAGCGTAACCGGAAAGGACGCTGGCACATATCCTATGCTTCTTACACAGAATGACTTCGTTAACAATAACAATAACTTTGATGTGACGTTTGATGTAACAAGTGGTGAGCTTGTAATCAATCCGATTAAAGTTACAGTAAATGTTATAGGTGCTCACTCAACTGATCCTTATGACAGAGAAGTGCATTCAGTTGTTGGATATGAAGTGGAAATACCTGAGACATTCAAGAACCTTATTTCTAAGAGCGACTTTGTGTTCACACCTGGCAGTGATATGGATCTGGATGAGAACAATCAGCCCAGAGCAAAGAGAACTGACGTTGGAAAAACCATGATGGGTCTTGCAGCTTCTCAGTTCAAGAACACTAATAAGAACTTCATTGGAGAGAATGATGAGGATCTTGTGACATTTAACATAACAGATGGTTACCAGGAAATCACAGGACCTGATGAAGTTGTAGTTGAGATTAAAGGTACGCAGGAGACCAAGTCCTATAACGGAGAAGAGCAGATTGTTTCCGGATATACTGTTGTAGATATCAGCAATCCTCTTTATAAAGAGTCTGATTTCGAGTTTAACTGGAGTGGCGTTATAGATGATAAAGGTAATCCTGCAGTAACTGCTACATATGTTAAAACCGGTGATGACAAGAAATATATGATGGGGCTTGATAAGAGCCAGTTCGTTAACACTAACCCTAGCTTCGTTAAGAAGGGTGAGGATGGTAATGATGTATCACTTGTAACCTTCAAAGTTACAGATGGTTATCTTGAAATCACACCTGTTGATGTAGAAGTAACCATTGTAGGTCACAACAATGTAGATGGTGTTCCTTACGATGGAGAAGATCACACAGTAAGTGGGTATGATGTAACAGAAATCAGCAGTACTTTGTACAAACAAAGTGATTTTGCGCTTAACACAGGCGTGACAGCAAGTGTTACCAAGATGGATGCCGGAAAACATGAAATGGGTCTTAAGGGAAGTACTGCAGAAGGAGGAAGCAGCTTCCACAATACAAACCCGAACTTCGCAAATGTAACATTCAACGTAACTGACGGATATGTGAAGATTAATCCTATCTCTGTAACAGTGACCATTACAGGTGCCAATAATGGAGATGGTGAACCATACGATGGACAGAATCATACTCGCACAGGTTACACAGCAGTAGCTGATAACGCTCTTTATAACATTGGTGAAGGCAATGATGCGCAAGCAAATCCTGCATTCTTTACCTTCAGTGGAACTGATAGCATAACAGGAAAAGATGTTAAGATTGCTTCTGATGGAACCGTTGATAAGTACATGATGGGCCTTGCAAGTGGACAGTTCCAGAACACAAGCACGAACTTTAAAGATGTAATCTTCAATGTAGCTGACGGATATGTGAAGATCAATCCTATTACAACGAAAGTAACCATCATCGGTGCCAATAATGGAGATGGCGAACCATACGATGGAAAGGATCATACTCGCACAGGTTACACAGCGGTAGCTGATAACGCTCTTTACAACATTGGTGAAGGCGATAATGCATGCGCAAATTCTGCATTCTTTACCTTCACTGGAACTGATAGCATAACAGGAAAAGATGTTAAGAGAACTGCTAATGGAGCTGTTGATAAGTATATGATGGGGCTTGCATCAGCACAGTTCGAGAACACAAACAAGAACTTTAAAGATGTAATCTTCGAGGTAACTGACGGATATGTATTGATCACTCCTATTACAGCTGCCGTAAATATTGTTGGAGCTAACAACGATAACGGTGTAGATTATGATGGACAGAATCATGTTGCAACTGGCTTCGCAGCAACAACAGAGAATACTCTGTATGATGTGACAAAAGACTTTACATTCACAGCTGCAGAGGGAATGACAGTTGTTAATGAAAAACCTTCAGTATCAGGTAAGGACGTTAAGAGAACTGCCGCAGGAGCTGTTGATAGATACATGATGGGTCTGGCAGAAGGTCAGTTCAAGAACACAAATCCGAACTTTGCAGATGTAACATTCAACGTTACTGATGGATATGTCCAGATCAATCCTATTACTGCCAAGGTAATGATTAATGGTGATAAAAATGCTGAAAATACCTATGATAATACTGAGAAGACGGCAGTAGGTTATACAGCAACAACAGAGAATTCTCTGTATGATGTGACTAAGGATTTCACATTTAATGCACCTGATAGCATGGAAGTCAATGAAAATAACCAGCCGGTAGTAAGAAGAACTATAGCCGGAAGGACAGACATGGGCCTTGCAGAGGATCAGTTCACAAACACAAACAGCAACTTCTCAAGCGTTGCTTTCGTGATTGATGATGGATTTGTTGCTATATCAGCCATCGATGAAGTGGATGTGTACATCATCGGTACTAACAATGGAACCGGCTCTGATTATACCGGAGATAAGCAGACTGTATCGGGATGGAAAGTAGACAGTATATCAAGTAGCCTTTATACAAATGCTGATTTCTCATTTGTTGCCACAGATAACCTGGTTCTTGAAGGCGGCGAGCCTACAGCTTCAATAACTGATGCTGGAACCGCATATATGAACCTCTCTGAGAATAACTTCAAGAACAACAATAATAACTTTACAAAGGTTAACTTCCATGTAACAGATGGATATATAACTGTTAATCCTATTACCGCAACAGTAAACATCGTTGGTAATAACAATGGCGTTAATGGTGAAGCTTATGATGGACAGGCTCATACAGCAACTGGCTTTGTAGCAACAGCGGCAAATGACAGCCCTCTGTATGATGTTACTAAAGACTTTACATTTACTCCTGCAATAGGAATGACTCTTGTTGAGGGCAAGCCTTCAGTATCAGAAATAAATGTTAAAGCTGATGGTGATGGCAAGTATATGATGGGTCTTGAAGAAGGCCAGTTCGAGAACACAAACAAGAACTTTACAAATGTAACCTTCAACGTAACTGACGGATATGTGAAGATCAATCCTATTACCGCAACAGTAAACATTGTTGGTAATAATAACGGAGCAAATGGTGAGGCTTACAATGGTCAGGTTCATACAGCAACTGGTTATGTTGCAACAGCAGCAAATGACAGTCCTCTGTATGATGTGACAAAAGACTTTACATATACTCCTGCAGAAGGAATGACTCTTGTAAGTAACAAGCCTTCAGTATCAGCAACAGATGTAAAGATAACGAATGGAACCGTTGATAGTTACATGATGGGACTTGAAGAAGGGCAATTCCAGAACACGAACCCTAACTTCTCAACAGTAACCTTCAACGTAACTGACGGATATGTAAAGATCAATCCTATTACAGCAACAGTAAACATTGTTGGTAACAATAATGGAGTATCCGGTGAGGATTACAATGGTCAGGTTCATACAGCAACAGGCTTTGTTGCAACAAAGGCAGAAGACAGCCCTCTGTATGATGTGACAAAAGACTTTACATTTACTCCTGCAGAAGGAATGACTCTTGTTGAGGGCAAGCCTTCTGTATCAGCAACAGATGTAAAGATAACTGATGGAACTGTTGATAAGTACATGATGGGGCTTGCAGAAGGACAGTTCCAGAATACAAACCCTAACTTCTCAACAGTAACTTTCAACATAACTGACGGATATGTAAAGATTAATCCTATTGCAGTAACTGTAACTGTTGTTGGTGATAACAATGGAGAAGCTGGTGAGAATTATAACGGACAGGCTCATACAGCAACTGGTTATACTGCAGTAGCTAATAACGCTCTTTACAATGTTGGTGAAGGCAATAATGCACACGCAAATACTGATTTCTTTACCTTCAAGGGAGAAACCCAGAGCGTAACAAGAACCGATGCCGGAACATCTCAGATGGGCCTTCAGGACAGCGATTTTGAAAACATTTGTGAAAACTTCAGCACAGTAACCTTTGTCGTAACTGATGGATATGTAAAGATCAATCCGATTAGTGCAACCGTTAAGATCTCAGGTAACGTTGCAGAAGATGATAGCTATGATGGAACAGAGCATGTTGTAAACGGTTATAAGGTAACAGAGATCAGCACTGATCTTTATACTGAGAACGACTTTGAATTCGTTCCTGCTAATGGAAGAGATACAGAAAACGGACTTCCTGCAGCAAGAAGAACAGATGCCGGAACTACCTACATGCTGCTTTCACCTGATGAGTTCAAAAATACAAACAATAACTTTGTAAATGTACAGTTTATTGTTACAGATGGACACCAGTCAGTAGGAAAGATCGATGCTACAGTTCAGATTAAAGGTGACATCGTTGAAGCGGTTTATGATTCTAAGGAACACAAAGCGGAAGGCTATACTGCAAAATCAAGTACAGAACTCCTTAAGGTTGAAAAAGATGTTAAGCTTAAGGATGGTAAGAGCGCAGTAGCTGCTACGACAGATGTTGCAAAAGAAAACATGAATCTCTCTGGTGATGACTTTGAGTGCACCAACAAGAATTTCGAGAATGTAGTATTTGAAGTAACTGATGGTTATGTAGATGTAACACCTGCAAAGGTAATCGTTGCTATCACAGGTAACAATGAAAGCTTTGATTACAACGGACAGATTCATAAAGTAAGTGGCTATGGAATTGAGATTAAGGATGTTGATGAGATTTCATTACTTGAAGATCTCGTTACAAAGACACCTAAGGATCTCTATGACGAGAAGTTCATCACATTTAGCGGAACAGACGAAGTGAGTGCTTCCAAGCCCGGAAAAGAAATGATGGGTCTCGAAGTTGCCCAGTTTACTAACACCAATGAAAACTTCGAGGTGACAGTTGAGCTTGTTGATGGATTCATTGAGATTAACCCTGTAGCCTTTAGCATTACAGCAATAACAGACAGCGATTCTAAAGTTTATAACGGACAGACATGGACCGGAGCAGACTTCGATTACAGAATTGTTGGAGAAGAAGTTAAAGCTGAGAATCCTTTAGTTAACTTCGTTCGTCAGGCATTAGATTTTGTTACAGGTATGATGGGTGCTCTCGTAGTAGATGCAGCTGATAAGTCAGATGCTCATACTATAACAATTGGCGAGACAGAGTATACAGTAACAGGACTTAGCGTTGATGTTAATGCTAAGGACGTAAAAGAAGGCGGATACGCACTGGACATCGTAGGAACACTTAAGGTCACAGACCCTCAGGACAATGATGTAACAGATATGTTCAATCTTGGATTTGAGAAGGGAACACTTACCATTACTCCTGCAGAGGCAACTGTAACAACAGCAACAGGTCTTTCAAAGGATGAAGGCGCAACAGATCCAGAGCTTACAACAACAGTTACTACTTTGAATGCTGATCTTAGAGAAGAGGCACAGGCAACAATCAAGTATGTAGTATCTCGTGAGAATGGTGAGACAGCTGGAAAATATGTAGTAACTCCTTCTGGAGATGAGCTTCAGGGCAACTTCAAGGTGGCTTACATTCCTGGCGATCTTACAATAGTAGCAGTGGCACAGCCTGCACCCGCACCTGCGCCTGCAACTACAACAGAACCTACAACAGAAACTACACCTGCTCCTACACCAGCACCTGCAACTGAGGAGCCTGAAACACCAGCACCTATTGCAGCAACTACTACACCTGCTACACAGCCTTCAGCAGGAACTACACCTGGTGCAGTAGCAAGCAACACAACTAATCCTACACCGGCAACAACATCTGACGCACCTACAGCAACACCGGATGCAACTACAACAACTCCGGATGCAACTACAGGCGATAATACACCAGCAATCACAACAGCTGATGCACCTGTATTCACTCCAGAAGTACTTGCACCTATAGCTCAGGTACTTGGCGCAAGGAGAGAGGAAGATTTTGAAGCCGAAGAAGGTGCAGCAGTACTTGGCGCAAGACGCGGAGGAACAGATGATCCTAACGACGCAAGAGGCCAGATACTTGCTCTCGCAGTAGCTGTATCAGCTATGGCAGCACTGATGGCAGGAAAAAAGAAAGAAGAGGATGAGGAAGCTTAATTCAAGCTGAAATGTCTTTTTCCAAAACAAAATAATCATGGCGGTCAGTCGACATCGGCTGGCCGCCATTTTGTGTAGTGGCTGGCGCGGACTCGCACAATTAAACAGGGCGCAGCATTACGCTGCGCCCCTGCATTGGTGGGAAATTATATTTCGCTTCATTTGTCCCTGTATTTCTGAAGGAGATCGTTAAGATCAGAGACCTGTGGCTTGTAGTATGGACAATGATTTACTTGGAGTCGACGAGAGTGTTCCGGGCAACTGCGTTGACTTCATCTTCTGAACAGCTGCACAACTCCGCTATTTCTGCATTGGTTAAACCTTTAGCAAGCATGGAAGAAATAATGCGTGTGCGCTCCTTGGTACACCCTTTTTCAAGCCCTTCTTCAAGCCCTTCCTTAAGCCCTTCTTCACGCCCTTCTTCTCTGATGACTTTCATATGACCTGCCTTGTTGTACTCATACAAACTATACATGGTGACAGCCTTCCTTTCCCGAATCAGAAAATCCCGAAGGATATCATGTGCGATACAGTAGTCAATTGCGCTGGCAACAGCTTTGGTGAGTGACTGAGTCCTGGAGTATTCACGTACCTTGGATACGTAGATCGAATAATCATTAAGCTTCCTGCAACTCTGCATAAGAGAGGTGTTCATTCCCTGGTTTATATTTATGACCATAATAGTAAGTTCCAGGTTCGGATTTGCAGAACAGTCTTCGTACATGTCTGAAAGCTTGTAAGTCATTCTTTCCGGAAGTAAATCAGTTCCGTTGTAGAAGACAACAAAGTGAGGCTCCGGTATTGTGATGACTTTCTCTCCGTAAATCCTGCTCTCGTCGATGAGCTGTGAGTATAGACTGCTTACGTAGAACAGACATCGAAGGGGCATATTGGGACAGTCTGTAGACTGATGCTCGTAGATGTTAAGATGAGTGTCGATGATAAACGACAGGTCATTGTGCATGCCCATAAAGATCGCATTATCTAGTGTGTTGATGATAAGATCATCCGGATTTGTGTAATGCGAGTTGTTAAGGGCATTATACAGATCTAGCAGTGCCTGTTTGTCATTGCCGAACAGCAACCTGAAAACTGTGTCCTTATACTTCCTGTTTGCCCAGGGCCACCTGAGCCTTTTGAATACTGTTTTTTTCTTTTTGATTCCCAATTTCTTCCTTTCCGTATCAATGCAGAAAGGGCATGGGGATGCTTCTGACTACATTAATACTAGCATATTTTTAATGTTTTTGTTGGAAAATATGATTGCGAATGCAGTCACATCTGTGGTTGAATAACCGACTCATTGAGTCTACTATACTACGAGAGAATTTGCAATATTCTACTAAGGTACCTGGTATACTTACTTAAGCTGAAATGTTTTTTTCCAAAACAAAATAATCATGGCGGTCAGTCGACATTCATCGGCTGGCCGCCATTTTTGTAATTGAAGAACGGGCTGTGTGCAAATCAGGAATTGAATATTCCGGCTGAGTTTTTTATAATTAGATAACAATATTTTATGAAAATTTTAGATTTTTATGAAAATTTGTTGAATTATGATTGCTTGGACGATTGGTGATAGTGTAAGATGGTGGTGAAAATGAGGGGACATTATCATGATTAAAAAAGAAGTACCACAGAGTAGCACATTTATAGTAAGAGTAGAGAATCGTCAGAACGGTACCTTGCAGGGCAAGATAACATGGGCTGACGAGAATCGCACGGAACATTTCAGAAGTATGCTTGAGATGCTCAAGCTTATGGAAGAGGCCATGGCCAGCGGTGCCAGGGCTGTCAGTGACGACCAGGAGCAAAAATGTATTTAACTAACCAATGATGATTGGCAAATATTGAAGGAAGAAGAAATGTCTTTTCCCAAAACAAAATTATGGCGGTCAGTCGAGATACATCGGCTGGCCGCCATTTTTGTAATGGAAGGGGGTTTTATGCAAATAAAAATGGCGCAGCATGATGCTGCGCCCAAGTATTAGTGCCGGATTAAATATCTCCATATTTGTCCCTGTATTTTTGGAGGAGATCATTAAGATCAGAGACCTGTTTGTTGAGTCCTGAAATGACTGGATTGAGCTTTTCCTCAGCATCGGTGTAGCCGGCAGTGTATTGGGTGGCCATTTGCTCTCTGTATCTACGCTGTCCTTCAAGAATTTCTATTTCCTGATCAGTGGTGTTCAAGATTAACATAAGATTACCACCTCCTCTATTGCGGGGATTCCGTTGGCAAGAGCTTTGAACTCTTCCCAGGTCTCCGCATTGAACAGATCAGCCCAAAAGATAAGGTTGTTATTCATGTCTTTGTCAGTTGCATTCTTTATATACTGCAATTGTGCCACGCCGATGGATATAATATCAGAATAAATTTCGTGTGTTTTTTCTTCCAACATGAGGTAACGAGAAGTGAATGAATGATACTACAATGGCTACATTTTGACGCCGGGCAGTAGTACCAACGATTGAAAAAAGAATGAATGATACTACAATGGCAATATTTTGAGGTCGTGCGGTAATACCAACAGTTGAAAAAAGATTGAATGATACTACAATGACTTCGTTTGGGGATCAGCGGGTAGTACCATTAACGGATTTAATAAGAGTTGGTACTACAGGAGGTGTTTGAAAAAGGCGCGATGTAGTACCATCAGCGAAGAAAAAAGGAGTTGTTACTACGGAAGCTATTTGAAAAAGATGTGATGTAGTACTATCAGCGGTAAATAAAGGAGTTGGTACTACAGGAGCTATCTGAAACCAGGTTGCAGCACCAAGAATCGACCAAAAGCGTCGTTAATACATGGTACCAGACTCCAGGTATACTTGATATTACTGAGAGACCAATTTTATTGTGGTAAATGTAGTATATATGCCCATTTCTGAAACAATATGATGTATAATGTCAAGTATAAGGCAGGGATTAATATGAGACTGATCGACACATTTCCTACCAACGAGATAAAAGGGCTGCAGTACAGGAGGGGAAGAGTCTTTCCCTTCGGCGCGACGCTGGATAACAGTGGCGCCGTGAACTTCAGTGTGTACTCCAAGGAGGCCACAGGCTGCACGCTGGTGCTCTTTCATCATGGGCAGAAGAAGCCCTGGGTGGAAATACCGTTTCCTCCCGAGTTCAGGATAGGTGATGTGTATACAATGATGGTGCATGGCATCGACATTGAGACCACGGAGTATGGCTACCGGTTCGAAGGGCCTTACGATTCGGCTAAGGGGCTTTTGTTTGATAGGGAAAAGATACTTTTAGATCCCTATGCGAAGTCGGTTTCCGGTCGCTCTATCTGGGGCCGCAAACATGATGAATCTATACAGTTCAAGTACCGGGGACAGATCATCCGTGAGGATTATCACTGGGAAGGCGACAAGCCGCTGGAGATTCCCCAGAAAGATCTGGTTATCTACGAGCTCCACGTCAGGTCTTTTACAGAACATGAGAGCAGCGGTGTCAAGCACAGAGGTACCTACGCGGGCCTGGGACATCGATGAGACCGCACCGGGACTGGCTTTTGGATATCTGTTCGCCGAGGATCACCAGAAATACGGCACTGATAAGGATGCCTTCATCTATGTTATAGTCAACGCCCATTGGGAGGAGCACGACTTTGAAATCCCCTCTATCCCATCCGGCTTCAATTGGCACCTGGTGGCCGAAGCCAACGGTGGCGCACACGAAACTGGCAAGGAGCCACTCCTTGAGAACCAAAGCGTCTTCCGTTTAGGACCAAGAAGCAGTGCAGTATTACTTGCAAAATAGTCAACATAAACATAATCAATGAGGGTCATGAGTCCCGGATGAAATAAAAGGTGAATAAATGCACGAGAAATTTGTTCTTATAGATGGCAGCTCCATGCTGGTGACAAACTATTATGGGAATCTGCCAAAAGCTCTTTTATTTGAAAAAGATCCTGAGAAAAAAGAAAAACTATACAGCCAGATCATGCACAACGCCCAGGGCCAGTACACCAACGCCATGTACGGCATGATGCGCACAATAATGAAGATCATCTCTGAGCAGCGTCCCACCCACATGATGTTCGCCTTTGACACCACCAGGGACACCTTCAGACGTGAGAAATACAAGGATTACAAGGGCAACCGCGGCGACACACCCGAACCCCTCAAGGAGCAGTTTGAGGGCATGGAACAGATGCTTAAGTACATCGGCTTCCAGGTGATGTTTGACGACCGATACGAGGCGGACGACATTGTCGGCAGCGTGGTTTCCAAGTATGAAAAAGAGATTCCGTCCTTCATAATAACCAAGGACCACGATTACCTTCAGCTCATCAGCGACTACACCAGAGTCTGGCTGATCCAGACCAAATCCGAGACTGCAGATGAGCTGCAGGCCAAGTACGGCGCAGAATTTGGCTGGAGCAAAAATCTGGTTAGCCTGCCTGACAAGGCCTTTGAAGTCACACCAAGCCTCTGCCTTAAGGAATACGGCGTAAGACCTGAGCAGATTCCTGATCTTAAGGGCATTCAGGGCGACGCCAGCGACAACATTCCAGGCGTTAAGGGCGTCAGCAGCGCAGCAATCCCGCTTCTTGCAAAATATGGCACGGTTGAGGGAATCTACAGCGCCATAGACGAGTGCGACGGCGACAAGGCACTGAAGGCTCTTGCTGCTTCCTGGAAGGATGAGCTGGGCATTTCACGCAGCCCCATGAAAGCTCTCGTAGAGCACCGGGATGAGGCCTTTATGTCAAAAGACCTGGCGCAGATCCGAAGGGATTACCCCTTCACCCAGAGCCTTGATGACTTCAGGATCTCTTTTGACAAAGAAAAGGCGAAGTCCCTCTTTGAAAAATATGCATTCAAGTCACTGATGCCGACACTGGAAAGTCTTGAATTAGGGTGATTCATGAACAACTTTCACAAAACGATACTGATCAATATTCACAGAATTGCATACTACATAGCCAAAACCAGGATCTGGATGAAGCATCCCGAGCGCCACGACCTTAAGCAGCGCTACCAGGTGGCCAGGAAGATGGTGGACAGCATGAACAAGTCCGCCGGCTATCGAACCATAGCCTCTGGACTGGAAAAGCTTCCAAAAGAGGGCGGTTACATGATGTACCCCAATCATCAGGGCAAGTACGACGTGCCGGGCATCATCAGCGTCCACGAAGCACCTCTGTCATTTGTCATGGATATGGACCGCGCCCATATGGTGCTGGTCGCCGAATACATGATGCTTGTTGATGGAAAAGAGCTGGATCTTCGTAACATACGTCAGAACATCACTGTGTTCAAAGAAATGGCTGATGAGATAACGAAGCAGGGTAGAAAGTTCATTCTTTTCCCTGAGGGAGGCTATGAGGAGAATAACCAGAACGTGGTTGGAACCTTCAAGCCCGGCAGCTTTAAGGTGGCCCAGATGGCTAAATGTCCAATAGTGCCTATCGCACTTGTAGATTCCTATAAGGTCTACAACAGCCCACACAAAGGGCCGGTCACAACCTATGCTTATTTCCTGGATCCTATTTACTATGAAGAGTACAAGGATATGAAGACTCCTGAGATCGCCCAGAAGGTGGAGAACAGGATCAGGGAAAAGATCCGTGAACACTTTGCCAATCAGGCTCTGACCGGAAATGAACCGGAGATGGATTATGACCATGCGCTGGCCGATTCAGAATCAGAAATAAACTATGACCAGCCATTGGACTGCAATGGCTAGTTGATTGATAAGAAACGCAATTAGTACACATTGTTGGGGGGAATATGGCTTTTGATATCACAAGATTAACGGATGCTGTCAACAAGCATCTCAATTCAATTTCAGACATATCCGCTATGGTGAAGCAGGCTTCAGCGGAAGTAGAGAACAGGACCAGGTTTTCTGCGGAACTCAGCGAGGCTATCCGGCAGAATATCCAGGACCACATGGCTACCGAAGAGTTTCAGTCGCTGCAGAGCCTTCAGGAAGTGTCCAAGTCTTTTGCCGCATCCACAGAATCCGACAGCTCATCTTCCACTTCAAGGGAGCTCACCACCAAGGAACTTCAGGATCTTTCCAAATCCAAATATTTCTCCGTAAACCTGGTGCAGAACGCCCTGTACAATTCCGGAAACTCTGACGATGAGAGCGACGGCAGTACCACTGACCTGACAAAATCTCTTTTGCCAAACTATAGCGACAATATTGCTGCAGCACTGACCGGCAGTGCCGTCAACACTACAGCTTCCGGCAATGTAGTCAAAGCGTTGATTTCGTCCGAGAATTCTAATGCAGCTCTTTCCGGAGAAGATACCAAGAAAGTTATTTCTGAGCTGCTTGGGACATCGGATTCCGGAAACGATTATACAAAGGCACTACTCACTGCATACAGCAGCTTAAAAGCCTCGGATTCCGGCAGCAGTGTATTTGGTGACTTCCAGCTCTGAGAATAGAAAAGACCTATAAAAACGGAAAAAGCATATGATTTATACGTGTTTTTACTGCTGTTGAACGTCTGAAAGTCGTATAAATTCTTCACATGTTAAAAATTTATACGTAAAATTTTCTTCAAAAAGGACAAAAAGTGCGTATAAATCTAAAGAAAATACGATATTTATATGCAAGGAACTGCTCAGATGCTCATGCTCTGTTCAGAATCAGCTCCTTGCCAAGGGATAAGTAATCATGAACAAATTACTGGCGATATACGCTGCGGTAATCTTTATTGCTGGCGTAGTATTTTTCACCATTGGTGAACTGAATAAGAACAAAGAGGAAGAGCAGGAGACCTACAAATGGATGCGGATCTTTGCCATCATAGCCATTGTACTGGCGGCTTTCTGCGCCATCGCCAGTCGCTCCGTGGCTTAGAGCTTGTACTATCATAATCAGATTAAAGATGCCAACATACATTAGCTTCAGGCAGTGCAGTCTGGCATATGACTAACGAAGAGAGTAATTCATGAACATCCTGTCAAACATCGGCGAATTCCGCAGAAATTTCAGATATGGTGTCCTTCAGCTGATCAATTTTGAGAGGGATGAGTCTGTGGCTTCCCAGAAGCTAAAGACGACCCAGATCCTTTTGACCGGCTTCATTGCATATACGCTGGCGACGCTTTTGCCCGCCATTCTTAGAAGTTACTATCATGGGGTGGTGACCAATATTAGCCTCATTATTATCTTTGGCATTCTGATGATATATCTAAATGTGTCAAAAGATCACATTTCCACGACTCTGATCGGTTCTTTCGGCATCAATTTCATTATGCTTCTTCATTTTATTACTGAGACCGACTGGACTATAGGTATGGATGCCTTCTGGCTCTTTATCCTGATCATGCCCTTTATCATGGATTACCTGGCCGGCGTGGTTTTTGGAACCATTGCGAGTCTTGGAGGACTGATCCTGAGTCTGATCTGCTTTCATACCTCCATTCTTAATTATCTTCAGCCTTACGGCGACAACATGGTTCAGTGGTTTTCCGTGATATATATCGTGGTGATGATGGCCTCGCTGGTCATTGAATACGAGCTGACGGCCTATCAGATCGACAAAAAGCTATCCGAAGAAAAGATCGCAGTTTACCAGGAGGAGCGCAATAAGCGTCTTCAAAAGCAGCTGGCCATTTACGAGAGCAATGAACAGACCTTAAGGAAATACAAGCATGATATACGGCATTTTAACAGGGTTCTCGCGGGCTTTATCCAGAATGGTGAATATGAGAGCGCGGCATCCTACCTTACTGAATTTGACTCCATGTTAGAGAACATTACCACGATGTCTTTTTGCGAAAACAAAATAGTAAATGAGCTTTTGTCCATATATGCTTCACAGTGTCAGAAGCTTGGCTTTAAGCTGAGAGTCAAAGCATCGGTTCCGGAGCACATCCCGATGGAGGAGACAGACCTCACATCCCTTGTGGCCAACGCCCTGGAGAATGCTGTGGAAGCCCAGGCTCACATAGAAGAAGGGAAAAGAAAAGTCAAGATCGAGATAATATATGACGGCCGAAAGCTAAAGCTCTTTACCCGGAATCCCTATTCAGTTGCAACCAGCTTCGACCAGGAGGGGCTGCCAGTCAGCACCAGAGAAGTGCGCAGCGGCATAGGAACCTCCCAGATCAAGTCCATTGCTGAGAAATACGGCGGTGTGGCGTCCTTTACGCAGGAGGACGGGAACTTCACTGTCAAGGCAGTAATGACCTGTATTTAAGACCTGATTAAAAAAGTTTTGGGAAAAAATTGCCATCTGATTTTGGCGTTCGTATAAAAAGATAACAGAGTGCAAGATGCGAGATCGATGCCTGATTTCGTGTCATCTGATACAAAAGTTAACCGAAAGGAGATTTAGATATGATTACCGCAGAACAGTTTATTAGAGAGGCAAAAAAATACGGAGTAGATATTACTCTGGAGGAGGCTGAGAAAGCACTCGGCAACGTTGAGCTTACAGATGACGATCTTGGAGATATAACCGGTGGAACGGTTTACGATGTTATCTATAAGAAGGCAAAAGAGCATGGCTTAATCTGAGTTATGTCAGGATTCAAGGGGCTGTCGTGTGACAGCCCCTTTTCTGCGTGTATACCAAAGATATTAAAATCATATTATATAGAAATAAAAGTTCTGTAAAAAAGGACAATTGATGTGATTTTCGATTTCAAAGAGAGTATAGTTTAAAGTAGGCACGTGTTTTCTTGGAAAACTGTGATTTTGGAGAATCATATCGGCTGTGTTGAAGCAGGAAAGGAGTCTGATTATGGGTAAAAGAGTTTTAAGCATTCTGCTGATGGTGCTGCTGGCAGTATCTGTCATTAATCTGCCAGTTTATGCTGCGGGGAAATATACGATTAAGTATGAACTGAACGGGGGAACTAACAATGCGAAAAACCCTGCTAAATATGACGGCTCAAAAAATATAAAGCTGAAGGCTCCTTCCAAAAAGGGATATACTTTTGCCGGCTGGTTCAAGGATAAGAAGCTTACAAAAAAGATAACACAGATTGCGAAGGGCAGTAAGGGAGATAAGAAGGTCTATGCGAAGTGGTCTGTCAATAAATACACTATTGCCTTTAATGGAAATGGCGCCACTTCAGGAACCATGGCAAATATCAAGAACTGTAAATATGGGAAAACGTATACTCTTTCTGCAAATGCCTTTAAGAAGGATAATGCTACTTTTTTTGGCTGGAACACCAAGGCTGATGGTTCAGGTAAAGCTTTCAGCAACAAAGAGAAGGTTTCGAACCTGACAGCAAAGAACGGCGGGAAGGTTACCCTCTACGCCCAGTGGATTCAAAAGATTGATCAGAGTGAGTTCCAGATAAAAGCAAATGATGGCAAGGATGATACACAAGCCATTAATGACGCTATTGAAAGGGCTGGTGAAATTGCAGCTGAAAATGGTGGAAGAGTAAGGGTTACTCTTAAGGCAGGAACCTATAACGTCACCATAGATGATGAAAGAACATATGCCATAAAGATGCAGAGCAATGTTGAGCTGAAACTGGAAAATGGGGCGGTGATCAAGGTAAAGAAGCAGGCAACTAAACAGTGCTGTGGAGCGATCTGCTTCTTTGACGTGAAGAATTCTACAATAACAGGTGGAAAGCTGATATGCGGCAATCCAACTTCAAATGAAGATATCTATGGTATCTGGGTAAAGCAGTCGAAGGATGTAACCATACAGAATATGGAGATATCGGGAGCGCATAGTGACGGAATATATCTTTCACCACAGCAGCTCTACGGTGGCGGCTCTGTCGGAAACAATGGAATTACCATAAGTAAGTGTAAAATACATGACAATGACAGGAACAATATCGGAATCGTTGATGCCGACAATGTGACCATCAAGGGCTGCAACCTCTACAACCCTGGAAATAGAGCCCCTCGCGCATGTGTATGTATTGAACCGAATCATGATATCAGCGGAGATAAGAAGTGCAAAGACATACTGATCAAGGATACGACCATGGATACAGGCAGATCAGGAAGTGACTGGGAATGCAGGACTCTGCATATCTATAAAAGACCAGAAGCACCCAAAAGTATTATAGCGGAAAATGTAAGGGTTGAAAAAAGCACTCTTAAAGGATACTATAACAACTATAGTGGCGGCCATAAAATTATTGTAAGTAGAAATTCAACTATTGACGGTAATTCAACCGGCTTGGTATGGGGTGACTGACACATGAGCTTATAGAAGAGGATATCGCATTCCTAACGGGGGCGATATCCTCTTTTTATATCATTTACAAATGGTGAGATGTCTGTGTTCTCTATCCGTTTGAATGACTGTTATAAGATTTCCGGGATCAAGTGTCCTGATGAGGCGAAGTTTTAAAGCTAAAACCATGGAATTCTGATATAATTAT
>JAEEGL010246981.1_pt1 | contig 19241 bp, 6 predicted proteins | sample 9134231 | NCBI WGS metagenome assembly JAEEGL01 (sample SAMN16246548, study PRJNA631951) | gut metagenome | biome: gut microbiome; feature: rumen; material: fiber-attached | host: Bos | place: Iran: Karaj | collected 2018-10 | reverse complement strand
CCATCAAAACTTGTTATATCAAATTCTGTTAATTGTGGCATTAATTCTTCTGATTGAGCGAATATAGGTGGCATATCGATATATTTTAAGTCTCCTTGTAATACTTCACCTAAATTCATATATAATTTTTGTCTTTGTAATTTAATATTAAAGTCTCTAAATACATCTCCAATATCATCATCTTGTTCTTTTGCTAACATTTCTACTTGATTAACTAAAGGTTCAACATCTGAAATTGTATTTCCACTGAAATCAAGTAAATCTATATCTCCATATTCTCTAAATGAGTACATAGAACTTACATTAAAATCAAATTTATCAATCAAGTTATCTGAAACATCAATTGAACTTAAATGTGGAGCCCTTTCAAGTGGTTTTACATTTCTTAATGAGTTAAAGCTTAAGTTTATTACTGATAAGTCTTTCATAGCTCCCCAATTAAATGATGAAATATCTGTTATTTCGTTACTTCCTAAATTTAATTCTTTTAATGTATCTACTTGACTTAATACATCTATATTAGTAATTCTATTAATTGATGCATTTAATGATAATAATTCTGGTAATTTAACAACTGCATCTATATCTGCATTTGTAGCTGATGCAATTTTTCTTGCCATTGGTTCGAAAATATATGAACCTGGTATATTTGACATATATCCATAATCTTCAAAATCTGTATCACCAATTACGTCAAGAATTGCATTTCTGTTAGAAGGTGTTGTAAGTTTATATAACAAATCTTTAATTGAAGAATCGTCTGTATCATGTTCTACAATATTTGATGCTTTAGCATCTTCAAAAGCATTATATGACATACAATTATTTAATGATATAACAGCTGCTGAAAAATTGATTAATTGACTGTATAATGATCTAGCTTCAGATGATGTCACTTCTCTATCTTTAAAATATGTATCTATTGGTTTTTCAATTTCTTTACCTTCAGCATCAACAACTGGAATTCCAAATAAATCTACTAAGTAATCTGTTTCTTCTTGACTTAAAGCAGATTCCATTGATGTTAATTTATTAATTTGCTTATTTAATAATTCTGCCATGTTCTCGTCAGATAATCCAACTGTTGAATCTGGAATATCATTTGTTGTAGTCTTTGTTAATAAATAAGATCTTGTATATTTATTATATAGGTCATGTAACAATACTCTTGTCTCACCTTGAAGTTCAGTAATTCTACTACTTGCTTCGTTAATTGTTCTTTGTAACTCAGCCTTTTTGTTTTCTGATACTGTTATTTCATCTTGTATTTTATTAATTTGATTATTTACTTCATTTAGTTCATTTTGTTTTGAAGGAATAACATTGTTAGCCAAATCATTAATTATCGCATTATTTGCAGCTATTCCACTTTCAACTTCGTTTATATTATTTAAAATATTTGTCAAGTTTTCATTGGCAGCATTTAGATTTGCGGTAGCTTCTGCAAGATTATTTTGTGCTTCTTGTAATGCAATAGTACATTGTTGAACTGAATCATTTTCATCTGCTAATTCAATTTCTCTATATGTAGCTATTTGATTTTGAAGAGTAGCTTTTTCTTGAGCAATTCTTTGACGCTCAGCCTCTAAATCTGCTTTATCTTCTGCACTTAATGATGTATCGTTTGCTAGTAAATAAATAATTTCTGAAGTTCTTCCATCTATACTCTCAATTTGATTATTCATTGTGCCTATAGCTGTAGTAGCTGCTTGTTCTGCAGCTTCTAATAATTGCTGCGCAGTAGCTAAATTTGTTTCTGCTGTTTCTAAATTGGCACTTGCTTGAGTTTGGGCTGCTGTCATTTGTTCAACAGTCACATTAGCCTCATCTCTAGCGGTATATAATGAGTTTAATGTCTCATTTGCTTCTTCGATTTTTTGATTTGCTTCTTCAATTTTGTCATTTGCTTCAAGAATTGCAGCTTGAATTTCAGCAACTTTATTCTCTGCAGTATTCATTCTGTTATCTATCTCTACATCTTTTTCTGCAAGCTTTTGAAGTTCTTCTCTTGATGTATTAATTAAATCTCTCTTTGCATCAATTAAATCGACCTTAGCTTTGATACTAGCAACAATCTCATTTACTTCAGCTTTAAGTTCTTGTGTTCTTGCCTTTTTGTTATTATATAACTCAACAATCTTATCTAAGTTTTCTATTTTATTTCCCATTAGAGATAATTGAGATTCCAGACCAACAAAGTGTTCAATTCCTGTTATATCCTTAACTTTCTTATTCTCTATTTTTAATGATGTAATTCTATTATCCAAATCACTTCTAGAGATAACTAATACCAATGCATCATCATATGCATCTTTATATAGTGTTCTATAATTTGTATATTGTCTTAAATCACTATTTATTGATTGATATCTCTTTAATTGATCTCTAACTGCTTTATATAAGTTTTCATCTTTGAAAATAATTCCATCATAATTATCATCTACAGAAACAAAATTTAATGTAATATCTGTATTGAATAATACATTTTCAGAATCATCTACAAGTATTGGCAACTTAATATATCCCATAAATGTAGCAAAAGTATCACCTGAAATTGTACCTTTGCGAATAGCTATTTTTAAATTATTTATATCTGATTTTGTCCATGCAATACTAAAATCACTATCACCTGAATGTTCCTCATCTTTGAACCAAGAAGCTTTAATTCTTCCTGCATATTCAAAAATTTGTGGTAATGTGAAGTATGCATATTCATCAGTATTTTCTTTACCTGATCTCATAACTACTGTTTGTGTAAATTTTTGGTTATGAAGATTTAAATTAGTTATATTTTTTAAATTAGATATTCCACTACCATCTTCTATTGCATTAGATGATAAATCTAATTTTTTTAGACTCATTGAATTTAATTCTTCAAGATTGCTATCTTTTGTTAATAGGTTTCCTGATAAGTCTAATTCTTTAACAGAAGAAAACATTCCTAATCCTGTTAAATCATCAATTTCACCATTTGATAAATCTAATGATTTAATTTTTCCAATGTCATCTACTGTTATTTTGCATTTAGTGTCATCATAAGTAAAGCCATATCCATCCTTTAAAAGGCTAGTTTTTATAGCTTTATATAAATTAACATTAAATGTATTATCAGCAGCAGCATTTGAAATTGAAAATGGTGCAAAATAGCTCAATAACATAGCAAAAACCAATATTATTGATATTAATGTCATTCTTTTGCTCATCGCAAAAACCTCCCTATATAAAAACTTTACGATACAATTATGATATCATTAATAAAAATATAAACAATAGGTTTTTCAAATGTTACAAGTAGGTGCTTATAAAGTCCTTATTTAGCAAGCTTTTCAGGGCTTTGTTACAATATTAAATTTGTGTTACATTTTTCCTTTATTTAAACTTGCTTTCATAGATTTTTACTATTATTTTTTTCTATAAAAAAAGAGTACAAAAAATTGCTAAAATTTTTTATACTCTTTTTCTTCTAAATATTTATTTTAAAGATTTTACATGCATTTTCGTATGTTTGCTTAGCCACCTCTTCTACACTTATTTTTTTAACCTCACTAATCTTTTGAGCAACATGTACTACATAACCTGAATAATTCCTTTTTCCTCGATAAGGTTCTGGACTTAAATATGGACTATCAGTTTCAATTAGTATTTTATCCATTGGTACAAGCTCAATACATGGTGCAGATTTAGCATTTTTAAATGTTATATTACCACTAAATGAAATATAAAATCCTAATTTGACAGCTTCTTTAATTAATTCTTGATTTAGTGGACAACAGTGAAAAATTCCTTTATTAATTACTGGATTTTCCTTTAGTATTGAGATAGTATCAATTGCTGCATCTCTTGTATGTATTTGTATTGGATAATTATACTTATTAGCCAATTTTATTTGCTCAATAAATGCTTGTTTTTGCAACTCTTTATTATCTTTGTTCCAATAGTAGTCAAGTCCAATTTCTCCAACTGCAACTATTTTTTTATTATTTAATAGCTTTTCTATCTCATCAATTTTATCAAAATCATGGACATCATTTGGAGATATTCCACATGTTGCATATATAAAATCATATTCTTCAGCAATTTTTATTGCCTCTATAGATGATTGAACATCATACCCTGCACATGTTATTTTTTCTACATTTTCATTATGTGCTTTATTAATAACTTCATCTCTATCTTTGTCAAATTTTTCATCATTAAAATGACAATGTGAATCAAATAATTGCATATTTCCTCCTATATATTAACCACCACATAAGCAATTGCTTGAGATTTATTATGTGATAGTGTTATATCTATTTGAGCATTTTTCAATCTATCAATTATCTCTGGTGATAATTTATCTTTTAGGTTTTCTTCCACAAATTTAACATATGGCCTACCTGTTTTAGAATTAAGAATCTCAACATCCTTCCACGATAATTCGCATACATTGCTTAGTGATTTATATAATGCTTCTTTTCCAGAAAATCTAGCAGCATAATGCTCATACTTATTTGATTTATATTTTTCACAATATTCAATTTCGTTTTTAGTATATACTTTGTCAATAAATGAATTTTCAAATTTTTCTATACTCTCTTTAATTCTTGATATTTCAATTATATCAACGCCACAATAAATCATATTCTCCCCACTTTATAAAAAAACGGAGATTCAGCATCTCCGTTTATACTCTATAAATATAAAAAATCCTTTATTTATCCATAAACCATCATCAGCCAAATTATATTAATCGTATTAAATATTAATGAAATTATTAAAATTATAACTATTATAGAATAATATAAATTGTTTTTTTCAATATTTAAATATTGATATATTACTTCATATTTATCCTTTACTTCAGCATATAGCTCATCCAAACCAAGTGATCTTTCGACTAAGTTATAAAATTGAGTTCCATTATCATCAATTGTTATTTCTTTTTGCCATAGCTTTTTTGTAAAATCAATAAACAAGTTTCTCATACTTGGAATCTTATTATAATCATTAAATGAATTATTAAGATTTTTTAAGAAAAACTTTTTATATAATCCTAATATATATGTATAAAAGTATTGATTTTCAAATACATATGGTAATTTTGTATAATTATATGTATCAACACCCGAACAAAACATACAACAATTTGTTTTATTAATACTTATTTTAGAATATTTAGTATGATCGATTGAATTCTTATCTTTTATGTTTTTTCCTTTAGAATAATTTGTCAAATCTTTACTTGGTAAAATATTTATATATTTCATATAATCTGTTTGAATGGTTTTAAAATCCGTCTTATCATTCCAACCATCATCATCAATACAAACATATGAAAAATTATAAAACTCAGAATCTACAATTTTATCATAATTTTTGGCATCAAATTTTTTTAATGTATAGCCTGTAATAACTTCAATAAATTCTCTAATATCTTTTACATCTTTGAATGAGTTAGTTTGAATTTTTATTTTTTCAAAATTGCGAAGTTTTGAAAACTCTGAACTCAAAGTTTTAAATCTATAATTAAAGTCTAATACATCATTAAATGATGTACTATCATCAATCTGCGTTTGTATATATAAAAAGCATATTCCAGTTCTAAAACAAATTATCTCTATTTTAGATACATCAAAGAAAATACCATTTTCTTCATCTACTTTTCCTTGCACATTTTCATTGATATAGTACTCAAAACATGCCATCTCATGCTTTGAGATAATTTTACTCTTTGCACTTGCAGACAAGCTATTAAAATTTTTTAACATTTTTCCTCTGTACTCAAATGTTGGAAATAATAACGCTCTAATACTTGGTAAAAAGAAATTATATAAATCTAAATCCTTTTCTTTTTCAAACATTTTGAATCTACAATTATCATTTTCTAACAATCTAAGTATGTACTTGTCATACTTCGAAGAATCAATAATGTATGGATATATGAAATTAGTATATTGAAATTTAGTATTTAGTTCCAATTTACTTATCCTCTTCTCTTTAGTATATAAAAAATTATTTAATATATGTATTAATCAAATTATCTTCAAACATATGCCAATCCGCAATAAAATCAATAATAATGTTGTTATCCATGTTAACACTAGGCTTAACAACAACAGTACCATCTGACTTTAATGATCCCCATAGACCATTTTGCTTTATTGCACAATAGCCATATGTATTTTGCTCTGTAGCATCATCATAGATACAATCAACAACTATTTTTCCATCCTTGTTTTCGTATCCATATTTTCCGCCTTTTTTAACCAAATATAATGTTTTCGTTGGGACTAAATCATGTAAAGTTTTTTCTTCAAATTTTAGATTATAGTACTTATACTCATCTCCAACTCTAACTCTTATATACCCTGCCTCAACATTCAAATCAGAGATTATTACATCTGATAGAGCAACTTTACCATTAGTGTCTATTATATCAGTCATTAAGTTATCTTTTTCAGCCTCAACGAAGTTACCTTCTTTTCTATAAGTCATTAAATTATATGTAAATTCTATTATTGTATTATTTGTAGTATCAATCAATCCATATTTATCATCTTTTTTAGCGATAAAAATCCCTGAAAAAGCTGGTTCAATTAATTGATATGATGGATTAATAAGTGTTTGGCCTGTTATATCCATCAAACCATATTGGCCATTATTATTAACTATTAGATAATCGCTCTCAATATTTACAACACCTGGATTTTCTATAACTGCATTTCCTTGATTATCTACTATTTTCCATGTACCATTTTCTTTAACATAGTATCTATCATTTCCTGTAAAATGTGCTATATCTTCATATTTACATTCAAAAATAATTTTGCTATTAGCGTCAACAATACCTTTTAAATTATTTGTGTTAGTTACTATATATCCTTTAGAATAATTATTTGGTAATAATGTTTGGATATCTGTGTATGAACATTGTAATACCACTTGATTTGTACTTCCATTCACTAATCCTTTTACACCATTAGCTTCAACTATTACACTGTTTTCAACACCAGCCAAACTATAAACATTGCTATATACACTGCTAGTAATCTCTTCACCTTTGAAGTTAATTAACTTAAAACCGCCATCACTAGTTTTATACTTTAATATATCTTGTTCATACCAAATAATAGTTGAATTTAAACTATTTTGAATTGGTTCAACATTTGAATATTCAGAAAGAATTTGCTCATTATTTTTGTTAAGTACTTTAGTTGTATATGTTTTATCATCGTAATTTTGATTCTCAACTACAATAAATAAATCTTTCTCCTTATTAGGTATAATTACCATTTCATCGTATGTTGGAGGGATTATTTCCTTGCCATTATTATCTATAACTCCCCACTTACTATCTTTATATGCAGAAAAATATGTAGTAGTGACTGAAATCTCTTCAACCTTACTAGACTTGTCTTTATTTAGAGAATTAATAATTGAAATAATTAACATCACAACAACAGCCAAAGCAACTATTACTGCTATTACTTTGCTTATGTTTAACTTTGGTTCTGTATCATATCTTCTACCAGTAGCCATACGACCTCCCACAATATAAAGTACATTTTAAATATATCATAAGTTAATTGATTTTCCAATAATTATAAGCAATTATTTATCACTTTTGTTAATTTTATTTGCTATTTTTATTATCTCATTAATGCTACTTTTTATACTCTTATCTTCGGATAAGATATAATAATCATTTTTAGATAATATATCAATCAATTCATCTTTCTCAATTGCCTCATTTTTCTTAAGTATCTCATATATAGAAATTACTATATCAGTATCATTATTCAATTTATCATATAAGATATTTTTGTTCTTGGTTTTAAATGCTTGATAAAACTTTTTTACAAAAGCATCCCTGTTTTCTGCATCCTTCTCTTGTTCTTCAATGGTATCATTTACAATACTAGTTTTATCAGTGCTATCAACTTTTGCTTCTGTTAATGATGTTTCAAATTTTTCTTCCAACAACAATGGACTACTCATTATATTATCCAAATCATCAATACTTTTTTCTTCGATAAACAAATGAAGCACAAAAAGTATAATTGCACCTGGTATATTTATAAAATATTGAATATTTCCTTGCAATATGCCAGAAAAAATAATATTAGCAAGAATTATTACTCCCAAAGCAATAGTTTTTCTAAAATCATTAAACAAACCACAACAAGTGCCTGTTAGGCACAAATTTATCATGAACAATATATTGCTTTTTCCAAGTAATAGTCCTACTAAGCCAATTGCTAATCCTGATATTCCTCCACAAATATAACCATTTTTATATGAAATATAAAACACTAGTGCTATTAGCAATACATTAGTAATATTTATATTAAAAATCATAAAATTATTGTTCATCAATAATAATATTGAAACTAAAACCCCTGCAGATATTAATTCTAAATTTGAAAATGCTTTTTTAATTCCAATATTTTTAATTGTTGCTATACCTGATATACAAATTTTATATCCAATATAGACAAATGCAGAATGTACTATTGAATATAATAATCTATTACCAAATCCTAATGTATTTGTTCCAAATAATTGAATAATCAAATTTATAAATATTAATCTATATGTCAATTTATATAATTCATTTCTATCTTTTGTTGTTTTTTTGGGCTTTATAATCACATTCATTGTTAAAAATAATATGATTGTAATAACATATTTTATGAATGTACCTATACTAGATGCACAAATAATTCCAATAGATGTAGCTACTAGCACACCCAAAATTGGAATTTGAGTACAAACACTTGCAGCCAAAATAGACAATCCAAAAGGATTCATTTTTCCTTTTATTGATATTATTGAAATATAAAAACTGATTATATAAATCAAAATATTCTTTATATTGAAAATATTTTGTAAAAATCTATAAATATCATTATTATCATGTATTTCGTTGTTATCTATACTTTGTATTCTTGAAATATTATGAAACATCCTTGTCACCTCATGACACATTTCTACATCTTTTTAACCTTTTTCATTTTATTATACTTTAGCCAAAATAACAATACTTTTAAAACTAAAATCATAAATAATTTATACAAAAAAAGAGATGACATCAAATGTCATCTCTTATATTAATTAAAGAACTTTCTTCTTTACAATTACAATTCCAGCTGCAATTATTACTAATGCGCTAAGTACACCGATTGAAATCTCAGTTATGTATCTTCCTCTCTCACTAATACCATATGGTTCTGAGAAAGTAATAATTTCAGTTGCTGATGAGTCTATTTCTGCTAATGATCCAGAGAATTCACCTAAATATGAATTTCCAACTCCACTTCCTTTTGGATCTGCGTTACCAGCTACTGTTGTTGTTGTTTTTCTACCAACATCATTTTCATACTTAATTATCTCTGCAATATTATCGAAAATCAAGTCTTCTGCTTGAGAATCAATAGATCTTGTAGTATTAAGTTTGATAAATGCATATGCTGATCCTGTTGTGTCATTAGCTTGTGATTTAGGGAATAATCTCTTCATTATATCAGTATTTTTTGCATTTGTATCTCCAGTACTATTTTGTACTGAAAGTACAATGTTATGACTTGAAGTTGTATCGTAGTATACTCCAGCCTTATCCATAACTTTTGACTTAGACTCAGATGTAGCTGCATCACCTTGTAATACATTGTAATTTACTGTTTGGAATATATTCTTATCAATTACATCATTATGATATAGATAATCATCGGTAGTTGAATACCAACTATTATTATCAGCTGTGTTAATACTTTGATCAAATCTTAAACCATTATCAATATAGTCTATAATTTGTCCAACTTTTGTATTAACAATCGCATCACTACCATTTACTGAACTTGAATAATATGTATATCCAAGTACTGGAACATAGCTGCCATTTTCAAATAATGTAACTTTTTCAGCTCCATTATATGTAATTTTTCCACCGGCAACTTTGTAATTACCATAAGATAATCCATCATATGTTCTTTGATTATTTTGTGAGAATTTATTAGCTTTAAGTATTTGTGATACTGCATAGATATCATCACCACTCATAGCTTGAAGTGCTGCAGATGTTCTATCAGCTTGACCTAAGTTAAGAGCTGTTAGTCTATATGTAGTCTTCAATGTTAATGATGTAGCCATTGATGTATCATATACAATATATCTAAAGTTTTGAACACCGCTATTACCTAATCCAGCTTGATTTAAGAATGCATATTTATTCTCAATCTTGCTTAATGATTGTAAATATTCTAATCCAAATGATTCTGCTTCATTTACAGTAACTGCTGCTGCAGGATTTACCATTGTGAATGAACCATCAGGTAATTGTTGGAATACTTTAGAGTTTCCATTTTCGTCTTTTACATCGTAGTCAATATTATACTTAATTCTAATTAATTCTTTTTCAGTATTATCTAACAATGAAATTTCTTCAATTTCTTTATCTAATACTAATCTTGTTTCTGGTCTTTCAACGATACCAAAGTTAACATTACTATAAGCATTATCATTTACACTTTCAGTATTTGATAATTGAATTTTTGGAGTATCAGCAAACATACTATATTCTTCATATAATCTGTTATGGTTTGCATTGATATCATTTGCTGTATGTAACAATGATGTATTTGCATTAACTAATACTTTTGCTTTATTAACTAATTCTAATCTTCTAGCTTGTGAATCAACTGCTTTTGATTTGATTTCTGTACCAGTATCGTTTCCTAACCATTCGTCACTCAAACCTAAAGCATATACTGCTGATTTGAAATCATGTCCATTATATACTGCTGGTAACATATCACCATCATAGTGAGCTGTTTTTGTAGTTGGAGCATCTGATGGCATTGCCATCATATTATCTCCACCAGCTGGGAATTTATAAACATCTGATTTTAATAATTTTGAACCTGTAGCAAATGTTACTGATTCGTTATTATAATCACCATTTATATCACCATAGTGGAATCTAACTACATATGCACCTGTTGGCATATTAGTAAATGTGTATGCACCATTTTCATCTGATGAAATAGTTGAATCAAATCCTGTCAAATTCTTTAGAGAAGCCTCAACATCATTTGCTGAAACAATATTCTTTTCAATATCGTAATTCTCAGGCCATGTGAAGTCATATTCCATATATTCACCACTTTGACCTAAATTTGCACTTGTAGGAATTTGAATCTTTTCAACTAACTCAACATTCATTCCTTTGATTATTTTTTCATCATCTGACTTAATACCATCACCTAATGCTACACCGGCTTGTTGTGAAGTATTTCCGACGATTTCATTATCTTCCCATACAGTACCTGAAACTGATTTTAATGTATCATCATTAACCTTTACGTTAATTACAGGTGCTTTGTATGTGTCATCTTCATAATATGCTTTATTATTTCTAGATGCTATATCAATATTATTTGGAGCTGAATCTCTATCTACTTTACCAGCTAGATTATTTGTTCCATGTTTGTATATAGAGTATGCTTTTAACTCAGCTACATTTGCTTTATCTCCAAGTATAATTCCATCAGCATTTGCATTTAATACTTGTGCATTGAATGCACCATTTGTAGAATCTGCATTTACTAATTTTTGAGAATTTTCATCTTGGCTATAATTCTTTAATCTATATGTTGCATAAATTGTAGCAGTTTTTCCTGGTTCTAATCTTACAGAAGCATCAGCACCTTGTGCGTTTGCAAATGTCATTTGAGTTCTATAATAATCTCTACCTGCTACAGTATCTTTTACTAGAGTATCAGTTCCAACATTAATGTTTCCTCTATTTCCATCTATCATATAGTATGGAGCTTCAGCAATTAATGTTTTGTTACCAATACTATCGTTTCCTGTTTTAATGTAGTTTTCTACTCTTGTTCTAACAAGTTCTAATGAACTATCTGCATAATCCATTATTGAATTTACTGCAACATCATATTTTGTTAATGTAGTTGAAGATGAATTTCTTACATCAATTCTATATGTTACATATGCTTGCATATTCATTAATGCTTCAAAATCTTCACCTAATTGTATTTCTTTATAGAATTTCTTCAATCCATTATAAATATCTCTACTTGTTGCATAAGCTTGTGCTCTATAATAGTAATCTGATCTATATAATCCTAATTCGTAAGATACTTCTTGTTGATCACCATTACCATTTACTTCAAGTAAGTAATTATTTTTGTTAGCTAATCTGTCTAATGCAGAAACCTTAGTAAGCTCAGTTAATCTTTGATTTACAATAACTTTTGCACTATCAACATTTTTAGTTACTTCAAGGTCTGCTTCATCTCTTTTTACTAATCCTAAGTTAACATTTCTTAAATATGGATCAGTAGCAATATATGTGTCACCATCAATTTTTCTTGATGTGATTGCAACATTAAATTCTAGATCAAATGGATAAGCTAAACCTGATTGATTTACTTTGCTATTAATTGGGTTAGTGTTATTGAATAATGTATAAGCAGTTACTTGATATTGTTCATATGCTCTTCCTACATCATCAGTAGTTACTAACTCAGATACTAGCCTTGTATTATTTCCATCAGCTACTTGAGTGCCTGTATATTTTAATTCCATTCTAGAACCATTTGTTCCAATTGCATAACCACTTGTTGAATTATCATTTGCTATTGGTGTATCACCACTTATTAATGCAAATCTATTATTGAAATCAGTTCTAGATGATGCATTGTCTAATGCAAATGATCTATCTATTAGAGAATTTCTCTTAGAAACTGGTGTTTGTTTTATATCATAATGTTTTTGTGCTCTATTTATAGCTGTTGCATTCTCTGTTTCAATTGGATTAGTTATATTACTATAATTATCTTTATCTGCGATATAAATAGTAGGTTCATATGTATAACCATCATAGATGTATTCAACACCATACTTAATTGCTGTAACACCTTTACCAGCTTCTTCTGCTGTAACACCAGGAATTTCTAGTCTTCTTACATCCCATCTACCTGTTTCATCTGTATAGATTGGGAATACTTCAATTTGTTTTCCATCTAAATCGTAAGCTTTAGCATATCCGGTATCACCAATAATTTTATCTTCTTTATTAACTAAATAACGTCTTACAACTACACCTACATTTGGAATACCTACTTCATCGCCATCCATTTTACCATTTGGAACAGAATTCTCAGTATTTTTCTCATTCTTAAATGTATCAGCCCATACAGTACCGCCCATAGGGATAACTAATAATGTATTACCATATTGATTTTCAATTGTAATATTCTCACTTGCATCTGGAGTTAATACAACATTATTATTATCATAATTTAGCAATGTCCATCCATCATTTGGTAGAGAAACTTCGTTTACTATAACCTTAGGGCCTTCATTATCACCAAACCAACGAATTTCAGGAATTTCTTTTGTTCTACCTACATCTATTGTAATTCTTGTTTTATAGTTATTATCTGATGAGTACTCTGTATTACCTACATAATACTTACCACCGTCATATACTACAGATACGTCAACAACAAATCCTTTGCCGTCATATTTCTCTCTTAAATCGTCTTCTGAAACATTCTTAATTGTATTTGAAATACCTTTTTTGGTTATTTTAACATTAGCTTTGTGTTCATCAGTATCATTTATACATGTAATATCAACAGAATCATTATTGCTGTTCATTGGAGCAAGTCTACCAGAAATTGTTGTTCCTGATATGCTTACATCTCTAATACTTGATTCATATTTTACAAAACGTGAAGTCTCGGTAGGAGCCTCTGTTATTTTAAATTCAGGAGCATCATCAACCCATGTATATACTTCTGATTCCCATGTATCTCCTGCTTTTAGCGGAACTACTGGAAGATTTTCTCCAGCAATATTTACATTAAAGTAAAATGTTTCACTTATATCTGTAGAACCAGATTCTAATACTTTTCTTAATTTAATTCTTCCAGATTTTACTCCTATTTCGTTTACATATTCATATGAAACTTTACTATTTTTAGCTAATTCTCCAGTAACTTCATTACTTGAATCAACTTTAACTCCATCTTTATATATAGCAATTGGGTTTGTATTATTTTCTTTAACTTCATAAGTTGGAGTTGATGTATTTGACTTCCAGCTATAATTTATTGTTTTTGAAGCAGATGGAGTTTTACCAGATACATCTAATGTAACTGTTTCTTTAAGTTTTTCTTCACCATCTTGCTTGATTACAACATCAAATGAATATGTTCTATTAACATTTTCAGGAATTGGAAAAGCTGTACTTGAAGCAATTGTCTTAGTAATTGTCAAATCGCCTTCTAAATCTTTTACTTCCCTGTTAGTAAATGTTGCTACAATCATATCATTTGCGTCTTTTTCATCAAATGATCCTTCTACTGTATTTGTTGCCCCTTTGTCATTACCATTGACATTAACATTTTCAACTTCATATCCTGGAACTTCAATTTCAGTAACTTTATATTTAGGAGCATCATCCGTCCATGTTGCTGTATATGAATAACTACCACCTACTGGAACAGTTATACCCTTTTTATCAACATTTTTACTAGGATCACCATAGTCTACAAATAAATCGAAAGTAAATACTTTTGCACTATCTGTTACTTCTTCTCCATTAACATCTTTTAAATGTTTAACAATATTTATAGTGCCTGCTTTAATAATTTCATTTTCTACATCTACTAGTATTTCTGTATTTCCTTCAGATAAAACTTTATTATAAAGAGCTATTCCATCACTTGTTTCTTGAGGATTCTTTAGCTCCTCATTATTAATTAGAACTTTTCCAATATTAAAGCCATCTTGTTTAATTTCATATACTTCAAGTGTAGGAGCTCCTTCAGATGCTTTCCATGAAATTGTTTTAGTTGCAAGTTTTTTATTTGAAGCTGTTAATTTCTCTTCAGTTACTGTTCCATCAGGTCTTGTAACTCTTACTAAGAAATCAAATGCATATTCTTTATCATCATCAGGTTTAACACCTTTAATCATCTTGTTAATTTTTAATTCAGCATGAAGCTCTTGATCATTCACAACTTCAAAAGTAAATTTCAAATCTTTAGGATATTTTGTCAAAGTAACTGTATTTTTACTTTGATCAATAGTATAAGCAATTGCTCCTGATTCTACAGTTAACTCATTACCCTTTTCATCAAAGACTTTAAATCCTTTTATAAAGTAGCCTGTATCTTGATTTTCCTTGATTACAACTTCTGGTTGTGGAGTACTATGTTTCCATCTATATGTAACTGTTTCAGTTGTCCAATTATTCTCACTAGAAGCTTTAATGGTGTTAATTCCTAATGAATTTGTTGTTCCATCTGGATATTTTTGTATAGCATCTGTATCAAATGTAAATACTGTATTATCCGTTGGAGCACCATTAATAAATGTTTTCTTAATATTAAAGAACAATTCATGGTCATCGATTTTGTTTTCAGCTGTAACAGTATATAAAACATCTGCCTTTATAGTTCCTTGATCAACTTCAGTACCATCCTTACCATCTAGCATTGATTTCTCATCATGATACTCTGTAACAACGTAATGATCTCCGTTTTGGGCATCATCTAAATATATCTCATGAACAGGTCCATCTATATGATCTGTTCCTGCCTTAATAGTTAATGCCTCATTTATTACAGTTGATTTTCCAACTTGAATCTTAAAGTAGAATGTCATATCTTTTTCCACTGGAACATCACTATTTTTTGCTATTTGGATCTTTGCTTTTGCTCTGTTGTTTATAGCATCAACTGTGACTTTTCCATTAAATTTATCTGAGAATTTTGCTTCTAATTTTCCTTCTTGTGTTTCTGATTTACCATCCTCAGTCTTTGTAAATTGAACTACATATTTTGCATTATCTTCCTCTGTTACTTTATATGTAGGAGCATCACCTCTCCAGAAATATTTAAATGTAACACTAGTTCCAACAGGTTTATTATCTACATAAACTTGAGCAACTGTTTCACCCTTAGCTACTCTAAGTTCTACACTATTTTGAAGTGCACTAGATAAATCTGTTAGAATTCTATTTGCTCCTTCAATGATGTCTAAATTCAATTTATATACTTCATTCTCAACAGCTGGTTCACCTAATTTTTTATCTAAGGTAATTTCAGCTGATTTAACTTTATATCTATTGTAGCATAATACAGCAACTGTATTCTTATCAGAACATTTACCATAAATACCATGATCAAAAGTTTTGGTATTCTCTGTATTTTCAGCTGTAAGTATTGGAGCATCGTCAGAGCCACCATCATCAAGTTCTACGACTCTAAAATATGGAATTGCTTCTCCATTTTTCATATATTTAGTAATAGATTCTGTTTGATCATCCTTTAAATTTATTGTGTAGCTAGCTATTGGATTATTACCATTTGCAGCCTCAGCTTCTGATTTATGCATTGTTACTAAAAACTTATATGTCTTTCCTAAATCAAAATTATGACCATTAACCTTACCGTTATTATTATCATTTGAATTCACTACATGTTTTGTTAAAGTTAATTTAACTGGATACATAGAATAATCTATATGATCGTTTTGATATGTTCTTGATCCATGCATATTTACATTTTGATTTTGTTGTCTTCTTCCGCCTGCTTGATTATAGTGTTCACCTACAAAACAATAGCTACCACCTACTTCTTGTATGGTCCATCTATAATAATGTAGTTCTTCACCTATTTCTATAGCACCACCACTAACATTTAAGTATCTAAGATCAAAATGAAGACCTCTAAAATCTGTTCTTCCATCAGCTTTTTTAATCTTAATCCAGAATTTTTCTTCACTATGTGGATATTGTGGTTGAACTAAATTATTTGTTTTTCTTTTTTCAGGATTCTCATAAACAAACTCAAATTCATCTTTATTTAATCCAGGTGCGTTATTTTGAGTATTGTTTGGTTTGTCATTTGTGTAAACTTTAACATTATATATACCTGCAAATTGAGCCCATCCACGTTCTGCATCTACACCCCATTCTGTGTACTTAAGAGCAAATGGTCCAACAATTGTATTTCCTTCTTTATCACTACTTACTTCTACTGGAATTGGCTTATTATTTTTATCTAAGACATCAATAAATTCCTTTTCCATTTTACCTTTTGTTTTTTCACGAAATTCAGCATATGCTTTAGCTTCTTTATAAAGAGTAGCTCCTTTTGCAGCATTGCCGGTTGCATTACTAGAAGGAGTCAATTGACCTAACGCATACCAATTCGCAAATTGAAGTGGTGATTCTGGTTCTCCTTCAGTATCCTCATCACCTTCAGCATATATATAATTGAAAACACACTCGTCAACCGATTGTCTTCTCTTTTCATGTAATCCAACTGAATGAGCACCAGCTAAAGTTGTCGTATGAACAGGATGAGCTGCAGTATATTCTATAAGCTTATCCCACATTGAGCCAAATCCTATAGTTCTTGCAGTTGTATGTATGAATAGACCATTAGTTCCTATGTCATAAAGATCCACTTGACTATCTAAATATTCACTTACACCTACAATAGGCACAAGTAACTCTCCTGGTGAACCATCAGCACTATGCCAAGCGGGTTCTATAGTTTTAGTAATTGGTTCTGTTCTTACATTACCATAGCCACCATAGCCACCTCTGTCATGCCATTGTCCACCAGTAGGCTTTAGATATGTCAAAGTAATTACTTGTGAACCAATATGATTTTCTATAGTTGGTGGTCCCCAATATAGCTCTCCTGCATTTGTAACCCACATACCTTGAAAGGCACCAAAATCAATTCTAGCCATGCCAATTGCATCTGCAAGACCTTGTGCTGCCAAGATATCAGCTTCAGTGGGTTCTAATTCATCTCCACCTACAGCTCCATCTGAATAACGTCCTGAGTTAAATAAAGAACTGGTACCATCTGATGCATGTGTATTACCACATAAATAATATTGTGAAGCATACTCTCCATAATAATAATAATCTGGAACACCACCTGGTATATGTGATGAATGTGCAACATTTCCTTTTCCATATTCATCTACTTTAATTTTGAAAAATCCATATGTTGTTGTTATGAAGGCGCTTAATATTAATACGCCAACAATAATGGCAATTTTTAATAAAAATTGTTTTGCTTGTTTATTCATATTAAACACCTCCCTTTCTCTTTGATACTACGAGTTTTGTATATGTTAAAAATACGATTGTACCGCCAATTAAAATTGTGGTAATTATTACTGATAGATAAATCAATGTATCACCAGTATTAATTGTAATTAAAACATCAGCGCTACTTATATCATTTTCACCTTGCTTTTTGTTACCTACTGTAGAGTTAACATCTGAAATACCATAAATATTATAATCATTTGTTATCTCTGCTTGGTTGTTTACTATTCCTGATGTATTTTCAGAATTCATTTTCTTTTCTAATACTAATTTTACTGTTGCTGACTCTTTTGGTTTAATCTCTGTATTTTCAAGTTGTGATGTGTATAAGTATCCATCAGAGCCTGTATACCAATTAGTATTTAATGAAGAATTATATGTCATACCTTCTGGGATATAATCTACTATTTGTTTAGCATATCCTGCGATATCCCCATTGTTCTTTACTGTAATAGTATATTCAATATATACTGTTGTATTGTTTATATATTTTGCTTTGATTGGTACTTGTACCAATTTTTCATTCTTAAAGTTATTTGTATTTGATTTTTCTGTAGAATCATTATATGTTGTTACTTTAGTTACTGTTTTATCTATACTTAAATCAAATGTTTTTGCATAAGCAAGTCCTATATCCACATTTGATAAACTTACTGTTGATAAACTAATAACATCTGTAACAGCTCCATAAGCAGTTCTTCCATCTACATCATATTGTGTAGATATTACATCTGAGTTAACATTATTAGCTACACCTTCACATTTATATGTTGTTGGAACATATGTTACTGTGTCATATTCAAATAATACGATATAATTACCTTTTGTAATTCCTGCGAATTCATAGAAGCCTTTTGAATCAGTATTTGTTGTCTTAATAATTTCACCGTTATCTGAACTAATAAGTCTTGCACTAATATTGCTTAATTTTGCTTCAGAATCTTCTCTTTTACCATTCTTATTTTCATCTAACCATGCAATACCATTTATTCTAAATGATCTTGAAAGTCCTTCGTTAGATATTTTTCTAACATTTCCTGCACCTACACTAGGAACATTAGCTTGAACTTGATCTTCTTCTACAACAATTGGT
>JAEEGL010158525.1_pt1 | contig 19241 bp, 16 predicted proteins | sample 9134231 | NCBI WGS metagenome assembly JAEEGL01 (sample SAMN16246548, study PRJNA631951) | gut metagenome | biome: gut microbiome; feature: rumen; material: fiber-attached | host: Bos | place: Iran: Karaj | collected 2018-10 | reverse complement strand
CAGCTGGTGCGAAAGCACGGCGTAAGCATCCTTCCCGAAGAAGATATCGATACGGAAAATGAGGATGAATATGGCTATTATTCCACAGAAGACCGGGTGGCCGAGAAGTTCTATTCTGGACTTCTGGCTGTCCGCGCAAGTGGGATCTCCACCATAGAAAACTACGCATTAAGCGAGGATGCGATGAAGGGTAAAGTGGCATATCTGGGATATCCGTCGACAGACGGATGCGGTATGCAGGCGCAGATATCGTCCTCGATCGGTATTGTTTCTACCAGTAAATATAAAGATCTTGCCTGGGATCTGGTCCGTGATTACCTGACTTATGCGGCTGAAGAGAGAGACATAGCGTCGGCGTCTTTCTCCGTGAACAGGAATACGTTCGGGAAAGAAGCGGAAGAGGAAATGAATGCGAATAATAGAAGATATGAAGAGGCGCTTCGAAGATGGGATGCGATCTCGCTAAAAGGAGTATTCACATCGATCACGCCTGATGATATCGATGCCGTCCGCACGCTGATCGAGAATGTGGGAACCGTCGGAAGCTACGATGCATCGATCATTGCTATTATCCTGGAAGAAGCGGAAGGGTATTTCGCCGGAGACCGGACCGAAGACGAGGTCCTCAAGAATATCCAGAACCGCACGGCTACCGTGATAAAAGAACTGTGATCCGGATCTGCTTCCTGGGTTGCCGCTGTGAGGTGCCGAGGGCTACAGCGTGATGGAGATGGTGAGCTTCTTCTCCGAAGGGGAGACGGCTGTGATGCGACCTTTGTGTTTCGTGACGATGGCCCTGGCGATGGAAAGTCCGATGCCGTATCCGCCGGTCTCGGAGTTTCTCGAAGCGTCTGTGCGGTAGAAGCGGTTGAACATATTCTTTAAGTCATCGGAAGAAAGCTTGCTCTCGGTATCATTCGTGATCTCGATGAGTGCGTTCTTCTTGTTCGTCTCAGCGTGCACATCAATTGTGCCGCCGGTGGGACAATACTTCACCGCATTATCGATAATGATGGAAATAAGAGATTCGATCGACTTCCTGTCACCGTGGATATGGATGTCGTCTCCGATACTGCTGGAGATCTTCTTGCCGGAAGCGATGGCGACCGATTCGAAAGATCCGGCCTGGCTTCTTATAATGGAAGAAAGATCCAGATCTTTCATCTCCAGTACGGTCGAGGTCTCCTCCATCTTCGAAAGCAGGATCAGATCCTGTGTCAGTTCCGACAGTCTCTTCGTCTGCAGCTTGATATCTGACAGCCATTCGTTCTCCGTTGCCCTCTCCGAAGTGCCGCTGTCATTCAGATCCATCTCCAGGACTTCCACATCTGCGGAGATAATGGCCAGAGGGGTCTTGATCTCGTGTCCCGCATCGGTGATGAATCGCTTCTGTTTCTCATAGCTCTCGGCGACCGGACGGACGATCCTTCCTGAGGCGATGAAGACGAGAACACCCACTACAAAAAGGCAGAGAACGGATACGAACATACTGATATTTCTGAAGTTGCGGAAGTTCGCCAAGCTGACACCACAGTCCCGGAAGATGACCATCCGGCATCCTTGTTCATCAGGTTTTCCGATCAGGTAGCGGTAGTCACCGATAAATCCTGAAGCCCTGGATCTGCCCAGTGCCTCCTGCGCATATTCTGCGGCGGTCGAATCCGATACGGCGGAGATGCGGCCGGTGTCGATCCCGACGATATTCTCGCTCTGGTCGAAGCGTACGGTGAAGTATCGGGTCTCGAAGGCGAGTTCCGGAGAATCAATACGGTTCTCATCGAAGAAAATGATGGAGGATTTCCGGCTGCCTCGGGGATCTTTCTTCTCCTGGATCACGTCCTCAATGATGTAGATATTCTCGGAAGCCGGATCCGGAGCATTCGGATCGATGCCGCCTCGTCCCTGTTCTTCTTTCCGATCATCGAACACACCGCCGTTATCCATCAGGAGACGAAGGATCGCATCGCTCTCGGAAACGACCTGATTATAGTTCGAGATGTTGATCCCGCTGATCAGGATGACCATGACAAGTAGCACGGCGGTCATCGTAATAAGTATGAGACGGATGCGGAGTTTCCTGATCATGATTCGATCTCCAGTGAATAGCCGGCATTACGCGTAGCCTTGATCTTGACGTTCGCGCCGATGGATGTGAGTTTTCTTCTAAGGTAGGAAAGGTTCGTCCAGACGACGTTAATGTCAGCGTCGGAGTCCAGTCCCCAGACTTTCTCCATAAATCTGTCAGTAGAGATGAGGGTGCCGGGGTTCGCCATGAGGTATTCCATCATCTGGAACTCCTTCGCAGCGAGCTTCACCGAACCGGTGGGGGAGCGCAGTTCGAAGTTCCCGCGATTCAGCGTGATGTTCCCGTACCGGAGAGTATTGTCGACGGTCGGCGTCGAGGTGCGGGTGATCGCACGAAGCCTTGCCAGCAGCTCTTTACTCTCGAATGGCTTCGTCAGGTAGTCGTTCGCACCGAGATCCAGTCCTTCGACCTTATCGTCGACCTGGGACTTCGCCGTGAGCATCATGACCGGAAGTGAGATCCCTTTCTCACGGATGGTCTTAAGTACAGTAAAACCGTCCATCTTCGGCATCATGACGTCCAATATGGCGCAGTCGTATTCGGATGTAAGAAGATAGTCCAGGGCATCCTGGCCATCGTAGACTGCATCTACAGAATAGTTGTTCTTCGTAAGTATTGCGGTCAGTGCCCGCGACATGGATTTCTCGTCTTCAGCCAGTAGGATTCTCATATTCCGGTTCCTTCCTTCCCCCACATTATACAGGAATTTCGTGCTTTAGGTTGTCTTAAGGTTACCATGCTAACTTTAAACCAAGATTAAAGAACGGAGGACACGAAGATGATGTACCAGAGTGTTTTTCAAAGATATGAGATCAAATACATACTGACATGGGAGCAGGCGCGGATCATTAAGGAAGCCATCTCTTCCAGAATGACGATCGATGAATACGGACCGACGACGATCCGGAATATTTATTTCGATACTGACGATATGAGGATCATTAAGACTTCCCTCGATCAGCCGGACTATAAGGAGAAACTCCGGATCAGAAGCTACCGAAGTGCCGGACATGACGACACTGTCTTCGTGGAACTGAAGAAGAAGTATATGGGTGTGGTGTATAAGAGAAGGACCGAAGTCATATCAGATCTGGCGATGAACTGGCTAGCAGCAGGCGGTGAAGCGCCACAGGATTCGCAGATCGCAAGAGAGATCACGTACTTCCGGGATTTCTACGGTTGCCCGGCTCCGAAGGTCTTCCTGTCCTATCTTCGGGAAGCCTATGTGCCAAGATCAGGATCGGACGACCTGCGTATCACTTTCGACACGGAGATACTGGGGAGAGAGACAGACTTAAGTTTCGCAAACGGTATTTACGGAAGAAGGATCCTTCCGGAGGATAAAGTCCTCATGGAGATCAAGATCCCCGGCGTGATGCCGCTCTGGCTCTCCCGTCTTCTGAGTAACCTTACTATCCGGAAACAGTCCTTCTCGAAATATGGCGCATACTACAGAGAGTATATGAAGGATCCGGAGAAGTACGGTGAGATGAGGAAACGGCTCCTTTACGCATAACTGTCATGTTATAATGGTTCTCGGAAGTTGTGGCATAAAAGAGTATCCGAGGGACCATGAACGAAGAGAAAACGAAACTGTCATTAAGAAAGACCGATTGGAGAAACTTCGGGATCATCAGCCTGTTTCTTCTCCTGATCCTTCTGTGGGTCAGCCCGTATTCTCCTCTGTACAGATATATTTTCCATACGGATCTCGTGTGTTATAAGGTCATGGCGAAAGGTCTTCTTCAGGGGAAGATCCCGTACCGCGATCTCTTCGACCACAAAGGCCCTGTCACATATTTTATCTATGCCATCGGATTCCTTCTTCCCGGGAATCTGAATATCGGCGCATTTGTTCTGTGCTGGATCATAAACTGTGTGGCATTTATCTACGCGTATAAATGCAACCGCCTGTTCTTCGGAAGCGAGGTCTCGCTTCTTGCGACGATGCTGATCCTTCTTGTGAATGCCTTGACGATCTTTAATATCTTCCTGACGGGAAGCATGCCGGATAATTTCGCCGTGGCCCCGCTCATGATCTCGACCTACTTATTCCTTAAGGAAACCATGGCGCTTCGTCCGGATTCGGAGGATCCTAACGGAAAGAAGACCGAGAAGAGTGCGCAGCCATTCCGTGCGATCCGTAACCGGAGCATGCTCATTATCGGTCTGATGTGCGGGCTTGTCTTCATGACGAAACTCAATATCTGCCTGTTCTATTTCGTGTTCATCGGGGCGTATCTTCTGTGGCTCCTGGTGAAGAAGAAAGTGGTGGTATTTCTTCAGAATACGGGCTGCTTCCTTCTGGGGATCGCTCTGGTCTTCTTGCCGTGTGTCCTGTTTCTTGCTTTCCATCATGCGCTCTCCGACTTCATCGATGTGTATATCCGTTTTAACCTGGGATATTCAAAGGGCGGATTAAGTCTTCTCTTCTGGACCAGCACCAGTATTCCGGTCCCGGCGAAGATCAGTATGACGATCCTTCTTCTCCTTTCTGTCCTGGTGACGGTTCTGAAGTGGAAGGGGATGGACAGGCAGAAACGCATCCTGACGGTCCTGTCGTACCTTTCGTTCATCGTGCTCAGCCTCCCGGATAATATCGTATATTTCTACATCGTCTTCGTGCCGCTCTATGTGATGGTGTTCGGTGTGCTCTCGGAGTTCCTCCTCGCGCTTGCTGACGGGAAAACGAATGCGGTCCAGCTGAGCGTGATCATGATCATCGTGATCGCTGTCACGCTGGGCATGCAGTTCTATATCTGCGGATATATCAAGCCGGATACGTCGCAGAAGGAGCAGACGCTTCTTGCTTTCCGGAAGGCGCATCCGGATGCGACATGCATGTCCTTCTTCAGCACGACCGTGATCGGATACTACGAATACTGCACCGGCATTCCGGACTTCCGCGTATTCTATCAGCCGCCGATCGCGACGGATGCATTGGTTGAAGAGCAGATCTCCGAAGTGGTGGAAAGACTTCCGGATACGATCGTATATATCGGCGTCGGAGACGATGCGTATGATTCGGCGATGCAGGCCTTCATCGAGAAGAACGGATACGTGCTCTACTGTGCTTCTTCCGAAGATTACGATGCCGAATATTTCTATGTGAGAAAAGAATTCACTGTTTAAAGTTCACTTTAGTTTGCGCCGATAGAATGAAGCCAGATGAAGCGGAGCGACGATCTTCCGCAGAAAAGGAGGCTGACTTTCTATGTTCGACAATATTTACTCCACCCTCATGGGAACGACAACCATATCGATCACATCTTTCCTTCTTCCGGTGATCTCGGCGCTGCTTCTGGGACTTCTGTTCGCGCTCATCTATATGCGCAGATACCATGCCAGCCGGTCTTTCGTAGGGACGCTGGCGATCCTTCCGACCATCGTGTGCGTCGTCATCATGGCGGTGAACGGAAACATCGGCGCAGGAGTTGCCGTGGCAGGAGCCTTCAGCCTTGTCCGATTCCGTTCCGCACCGGGTACGGCAAGCGAGATCGGTGCCCTCTTCGTGGCGATGACCATGGGACTTCTTACCGGAATGGGATTCATTATCTATGCGGCACTCTTCATCCTGATCGTCGGTGCGGCGATGCTTGTGTACGGCGCCATCGGTCTCGGTGCCGATGAGGATGACCGGAGACGGAGCCTTCATATCACGATTCCCGAAGACCTCGACTACATGGGCGTCTTCGACGATATATTCGCCAAATACACGACATCCCATAAGCTTCTGTCCTCGAAGACAGCCGGCATGGGTGCGGTGTTTAAGCTCAACTACGAGATCTTCATGAAAGAAGATTCTTCGGAAAAAGCACTGATCGATGACCTTCGTGTGAGAAACGGGAATCTGGATATCCATCTTTCTTCCATCATGCCGAAAGAGGCAGCGGAATTATAAGCAGAAATCATCAGAAAAGGAGAAACGAAAATGAAGAACAATATCTTAAGAAATAAAATGTTTATCACGCTAGCCGTATGTACGGCACTGGCAGTAGGTGCAGGCGCTGTGGCGTGTTCTTCCGGATCGAAGAACAGCTCTTCCGGATCTTCGGATGAAGCAGCAGACAGCCAGATCGGAAATACCGGGAAGAGTAATGGCTCCGGAAGTACAGGAAATGGTGCCGGAAGTAGCGCAGATGTTGAAGAAATGGCGCTGAAGATCACGGATAAAGACCGTGATGCGAGCTATTCGGGATCGGACAGTAAGCTGATCCAGCTGAAGGATGACATGGGTGCGGAGAAGATCACGGAGGAAGGGACGTATGTGGTGACAGGTTCGACGAATAACGGCATGATCATCATCGATGCCGGCGAAGAGAATGATGTGCATCTGGTCCTTCGTGATTGTACGATCCTGAGCCCGACATCGGCAGCGGTCTATATCCTCTCGGCTGACGAGGTCTATATTACCCTCGAAGGGTCGAATACTCTGGGAAACGGCGGAAGCTATGTCGCCATCGACGAGAATGATATCGATGCCGTGATCTATGCCAAGGATGATCTGACCCTGAACGGAAGCGGGACACTGAATATCAATGCGTCAACAGGACATGCGATCGTCTGTAAAGATGACATGGTCATCACGGGAGGGACGTATACTCTCATGGCGGAAGAAGACGGCATCAACACGAACGATTCTCTGGCGATCACGGATGGTACATTCGATATTTCCTGCGGCGATGATGCGATCCATACGGACGGGATCCTGCAGATCGACGGCGGTACTTTTACCATCGTGGCGGCAGAAGGTCTGGAGGGAACCTATATTACCATCAATGACGGAACCTTCGTGATCGATGCTTCCGATGACGGAATCAATGCGGCGCAGAAGGTCGAGGATTATATGGCCACGCTGAACATTAACGGCGGAGACATCCAGATCACGATGGGTGCCGGAGATACCGATGGCATCGACAGTAACGGTAATCTCTACATCAACGGCGGTGTGATCTCGATCACCGCGCAGTCTGCGGTCGACTATGACGGAGAAGCGAGAAAGACAGGCGGCACGCTGATCGTCAACGGCCAGGAGACGGATAGTATTCCGAACCAGATGATGGGCGGTCACGGCGGGATGGAAGGTGATCCCGCCGGCATGCAGGGCGGCCGTGGCGGAAAGAACGGGCAGACGCCTGATGGGCAGTTCCCGGAGGACATGGAGCCGCAGGATGATTCTTTCCGTGGCGGCAGGAATCAGGGCGGCCGGATGGGCTAAGTGACAAGACTGAAAGGGAGCTCTTCCGGATCCGTGTTATAATAATAGGCAAAGACGATTCTTAACACGGGGAGGCGAGAACATGAGAAACGAGATCATCGGTTTTCACCGCGAGTATGAAGACAATGGTTGCTTCTGCAACTGGTATCCGGCGGAATTCGACTATGCCGGCCGGCACTATCTCCACTCCGAGCAGTTTATGATGTACCAGAAAGTCATGATGTTCGGGCAGACGGCTCTCGGCGACGAGATCATGCGGACGGCCGACCCGGAACAGTGTAAGATCCTGGGAAGGGAATTCTTCGACGGATTTGATGCGGCGCTGTGGAAGAAGACCCGTTTCGTGGTCGTGAAGCGCGGTATCCGTGCGAAGTTCGCGCAGAACCCTTCCATGATGGAGACGCTTCTGGCGACAGGCAACGCGATCCTGGCGGAGTGCTCGCCCCGTGATAAGGACTGGGGCATCCTTCTGTCGACGTCGGATCCGGAGGTGCAGGATATCACGAAGTGGAAGGGCGAGAACCTTCTGGGTCAGGTCCTGATGGAAGTGCGTGAAGAGCTTCGTGACGAACTGCGTATCACGGAGAATGGCGAAGTCTTTCCCTATGAAGATGCGAAAGAGAAAGAACCGATCCCGGAGTGGGAACTTATGGCGGGCGAGCTGATCCGCATCCCGCAGTATAAGGCCACGCTTCTGGCATATATCGATACGATCGGCTGTGTCGTCGGATCGGAAGAGAGCCGGCAGGCGTTCCTGTTCGAGCGGTCGCTTGCTGACTGGGAAACCCTGATTAAAGGCGCATCATCACTGGCGAAGGATCTTCCGCTTACGGGTTTCTTCGAGATGAAACAGGATATCTACGACATCTCAAGACGCCTCGATAACGGTGAAGATGCTTTTGCCGACGATGAGGAAGACGAATGAAGAAGATACATTTATTCGGGTGCATTCTTTTATCCGTCATTCTGGCAGCGGGCTGCGGATCACATAGCGAATCGACCTCTAAGGCCAGAAAAAAGGCTTCAAAGACAACGACGAAGTCGGAAAAGTTAGAAGATGAGGAGCCGGATCTGACGGAGTCACCTAAGAAGAGTGAGGCGACGACGAAGAGCCGCGTAATCGAAGAAAATAGCGAATTGATCCCCCCTGATTCCATCATGCAGGAACTGATTGAGAAACTGGATGCATGGCAAATGCCATTTTCCTATGGACTCTATGACGAATCTCTGCATATTGACGACATACTTTCCTGCGATGCACGTCAGGATGACGGAAATATGTTCAAGCTCGAATATACCTATTTTGTCGAGCCTGAAGATGCAAAAACCGTGTTTGAAAACGATGTGAAATACGGACAAGTGTACGGCGTGGTGGATAAGAAAGCCGACACAGACGGTCCCCCGCGTATATGTGTCTGGTGGGGATCCTACCAGCGTAATGAATCCGATCCGGTCATGCAGGATATCTATGTGATGATCCAGTTCGAGCGGGAGTATCTCTTCGTTTATGGAAGAGGCGAAGTCGAGGCGCAGAGAGTACTCAAGCTCATGCAGGAACTGGATATCGAGATTCCGACATAATATTTGCTTTCACGAAGCCCCTGCATGAAGGACCATTTTAAGATATGAGATATAACGAACTCTGCTAAATCCGGCAGAGTTTTCTCTTTTTTATTCTTTGGTAATAGTTTCGAAACATCTTCGCTATAAGATTTACTTATACCAAGAATGTTTATGTTAGGAGGAGAAGACGCGATAGAACCGATTTCATCGTACCGCGAAGACAGTAACGTGACGAAGAATAAGAAATCAGGAGGAAAGTCCGGGAAGACAGTTCTTCTATCGATCAGTGTGGTGCTTGCCGTAGCAGCATTGGCACTGGTACTGTCCTATTTCGTGTTTCCGGTGATCACGGTCTCGGGTGATTCGAATCCTCACTATCAAAATGGCGATGTGGTGCTGCTCATGAAGCCGATGTCCGGGAAACGCGGCCAGCTGTGCGCGATCCGGTATCAGAACAAGCTGATCCTGAGGCGTGTCATTGCCTGCGGTGGCGATACGGTCGACATGGATACGAACGGGAATGTGTTCCGGAACGGCGCCATGCTCGATGAGCCGTATGTAACGGCAAAAGCACTGGGACAGTGCGATATTACCTTCCCGTATGTGGTGCCGGAAGGGAAGGTGTTCGTCCTTCGGGACGACCGGACGAATACATCGGACAGCAGAAGCCAGATGGTAGGATGTATTGACGAAGATGAGATCCTGGGACAGGTGGTCCTGAGGATCTGGCCATGGACATAAAAGAGGGATAAGAAGGAGAACAGAAGGAAACTGTACTTGGGGGAGACAGTTTTAGAATTGACAGCTTAGGGGATAGTAGATGAAAATGTCGGAAGACAAAATAGGAAGGAATAAACAAGTGCTATTCTGTTCGATACGTACCCGCATCCTGGCGGGTGTGGTCGCGTTGTCTCTTGTGCTGTCCGGAAACCTGTATTGCTCCACGGCCCTCGCTTCCCGGCTTCGTGCCGACGAGACGGACATTCCGGAGTTCTCCGAGTCTGAAAATGAAACGGGTCATGCCGTTGAGCCGATCCTTCCGGCTGAACCTGACGAGGATTTTTCCGCAGAACTTCAGAAGACTTCTTCCGAAGAAGGTGATCTGGAAGAATTGGATACAGACGAATCCGATCTTGGAAAACCGGAAGATCAGGATCCGGATTCTGAAGAAACCAGTGTGAATCATGTGGAGTCGATTGATGATGTAGAGGAAACATCTCTTTCTGCTGAAGAATCTTCTGATAACGAGACGGAAGATACCGTTCCTAAGGACGAACCGACCAGCCCGAGGGAAGAGCCGTCTGCTGTAGATACAGAGATATCCAATGAATCCGAAAAGCCAACAGATACGAAAGCCCCCGGCGATGAGACGCTTACTCCTTCTGAAGATCCTTCCGGTATGACAAAAGATCCGAACGTTGAAACACCCGATCCTGATGGTACGACAACGAACGCCGATGATATGGTGACGGAACCTTCGGAGAGTCAGGCATCTTTCCCGGTAGAGACGCAATTGGCGGTATCGGAAACGACTGCGCCGGATTCGGGATCTGCACAGAATCCCACATCACAGAACCCTAAATCACCAACCGGTTATGAGGCGGTTACCGCTTCCGGTATCACTGTGCAGGTGGTCGTACCGGATGGTGCTTTTGCCAAGGATGTGACCATGCTGGTGGAAGATGTAGAGCCGGATACGGAAATGCTGGTCAAAGCGGCAGACATGCTGGATGAGAATCAATGCATCACCGGTGTACGGGCTGTAGATATTAAGTTCGTCGATGATCAGGGGAATGTCTTGGAACCGCAAGAAGGCTTTGGTGTACAAGTGAGTATTACTCTTCCCCCTGAGAAGAAGATGAACGGCGATTCGTTCTCCGTTCTCCATGTGACGGATGAGGGCGCAGCTACGGTTGAAGATGCGACCGTCGATGAAAACGGCGGAGACTTCACGGCAGAGAGCTTCTCCATCTATATTCTTACGGCTGTCGGAGAGATGAATTCCCACACAGTACATGACTGGATTGTCGATCTCAGCTGGATGACTAAGGAAGTCGTCAATGGGAAGGATTATGTGCAGAATTCCGTGGCTTTCCCATATGTGATCCAACAGAATGATTCGATTACTCTAGTAGCCTACTCAGACGGGCAGAACGATGCCATCGATCTTCAGCCGCTGAACCAGGCGAATGTGCAGAACCAGTCTCTCCATCTGTCTGTGGAGAGCAGTCAGCATACCTGGGATGCGGAGAAGAATATGTGGAGGCATGAGTTCACGTATCATGCAGACACTCCCGGTATTGCCAGAGCTGTGTTCGGAGATGGGAACGGGGATAATTCCTTCTATATTGCAGTAGCACCTACCCCGCTTTCTGAGGGTGCGGATGTGCGTGAGTTCAATATGGTATGGGATGCAAGTCTTGCCGAGTACAATACACCGGATAATCCGTATTGCGTCGTAGAGGGGGATATCCTGCGGATCATATCGAACAGTGTGGATTTCTGGTTTGTATCCCGTGGCGGTGATGACTTGCCGCCACAGGGGGCAGTAGACGGAAATATGCATCTGTACCGCTACACCAATAGTCAGGGAAACGGTGATTACAGGTATAACGATCTTCATACTTCTATGGGCAGTTGGCAGAAAGATAATTATATAGCGGGGTGTAATGTCAGAGTAGATGGGCAGACTAGGACGATCTACTTCATGATCCTGCCGGGTAAGATCCTGGACCATGCGGATATCGAGATCGCAGATGGCGGACGATATACATCATCGACAGTCTATATCGAGAATGGAGAGCTCTACAAGAAGATCGATATCTATTCGACATTCGTAGAGAATGTAAATGCGTGTATCCTGTATAAGTCTCAGGATGATTCCGAGACCGTTACTTTCTTCAATGGCGCCGGCAATCCGCTTGCCGGGCGGACCGGTTATGTGCATACTGATTATCATCGTGATCCGAGAAAAACGCCGGATGACTCCCAGTATGAGCTGACCTCTAAATACGAGATTTACTACGATGAACAGGGGAATCGAAAAACACGCAATTATAGTGATGTCAAGTATAACTATAACGATGTGGATCATGCGACCTTTGACGTACAGATGCTGCTGGTCCCGCAGCTGGAGATCATATGCAAGTATTATGTGGATCCGGTGACCGGAGAAGAAAGCTGGATCCAGCAGGGCGATCCGATCGATATTTCGAACAGAGAACAGAAACATCTGGATAGTAACGTTTTCCATCTTACGCATCAGCATGTTATTGACGCGTACAACAAGTGCCCGAACCACTCCGGACTGGACTTCACGCTTCATGCGAATGCGGCGATGATCCAGGTGGCGGCCAGCAAGCAGCTCCTGCACGGTACTCTTGAGGGAGGAGATTTCGAGTTCGTTCTTTCAGATTCGGAAGGAAACATCGTGGGACAGGCAAGCAACGCCGCCGATGGAACAGTGGTTTTCGATGAGATGCGGTTCGATGAGGCAGATACGTATGAATATACGCTTAGGGAGATTCCGGATAACACCAGAAATAATATTCATTTCGACGAGACTGTCTACACGGTGACGGTCGAGGTGAAGAAGAGAGCGGACGGACTTCTGGAGGCGGAGCTTTCGCTTCCGCATAAGAGTCTGGAAGATATCAATTATCAGTTTGTGAATGAGGTGATGTTCACCTTGCCGGATACAGGCGGAGGTGGCACGGGTCCCTACTTCGGGGTCGGGGCCGCGCTGATCCTCTCCGCAGCGATCCTGCTGTTCCTTAGGAAGGCGAAGGTGATCGACCTATGAATACGGGATAGTGTGAAGAAAGCCCCCTGACCTGAAAGGGCATGGAAAGAAGATCCTGCGGGAAGCAGGGCAGCCAAATGAGTGTATTAAAAAATTAGATAAAGCAGAAAGGATTCAAGATTATGACCAAGACAATGAAACGCTTTATTTCCATTCTCTTGAGCGTGATGATGCTATGCACGCTCGGGATTACGGTAATGGCAGAGGATGAGCCCACTTATCCTGTGAGCATTACCAAGGCAGATGCCAGTGACAATCTGGCTCACGATTTCGAACTGTACCAGATCTTCGATGCGAAGGTACATACGGACGGAAAACTCTACGCCTTCACCTGGGGTGAGGGCGTGGACGATGGTGATGAAATCATCGACGATCTGAAAGCGATCAGTGCTTTTGCAGAATGCGAGACACTGGAAGATGTGATCGATGTACTGGAAACGCTGGACAATGATTCGGCGACGCTGGATGCTTTCGCCAAGGTGGTGAGCGATCATCTTACTTCTCCGAGCGCGGATGGAACGATCGCTGCGGATAAGAGTGAGAAGACTGTGAATGTCGAAAAGGCCGGCTACTACCTGGTCAAGGATACCATCAAGGATGAGGACAGTAAGACTGTTGCGGAGTCGAAGTTCATGATGAAGGTCGTGAATAATACGACCAATGCCATCACGATCACGACGAAGGAAGTGGTTCCGTCGCTGGATAAGAAGATCGTCGAGACAGCAGGAGATACAGATAAGAATACGGCAAGTGTGGGCGAACTGATCACCTTTAAACTGTCTTCCGAGGTCCCGGATCTAAGAAAATCCGGCTACAACAAGTACTGCTTCGTCATGAACGATACGCTTTCTGAGGGTCTGACATATGATGCAACGACTGCGGATCTGACGGTTACGATCGGTGGCGTGGAGCTTACTGAAGGAACAGATTACACATTCACGAAGACGGCAACCGCTTCGGGTACGGCGCTGAAGATCGTATTTAAGGATATGCTGGACAGAGGCCTGGATGAGGATCAGATCGGTGATGCCATCATCGTTACGTATAAGGCTTCTCTGAATGAGAATGCGGTTCTTACGGATGAGGGCAACCCCAATACCGCGAATCTGATCTACTCGAATGATCCGAGCCATGACTATACGTCAGATGAACCCGGTTCTACTGATCCTAAGGGGCAGACTCCGGACGTGGAGACCATCACCTATACCACGGGCGTGGATATCGTGAAGATCGATGCATCGGATAACAGCCGGCTGGATGGTGCCGAGTTTAAGATCGAGGGTACCAAGGCGGATCAGGTCATCACGAAGAAGCAGGTTTTCGTTGTGGATGCAGATGAGGGCACATACTATAAGCTGAAGAATGGCACGTTTACAACGACGGCTCCGTCGGCAGAGACAGAGGCCGGCTATGCCAGCGACGATAAGTATAAGCTCACAGAGGTCAACGAGATCACGGAGAAAGTAAGTGAAAGTGAAGTAGTGAAGACGGAAGTCGGTACCGATGGTGCGCTGGCCTTTAACGGACTGGGTGTGGGTGAGTATACGATCACCGAGGTCAAGGCTCCGGAAGGATATGTGATGGATGAGACACCGCATACGGTAGTGATCACCTGCACGTACGATACAGACGGCAAGCCGGTATGGAGCTACAAGGTCGATAATGCAAATGCGACGCCCAACCGTGTGACGCTTACGATCACGAACACGAAGCCTTCTGAACTGCCGAGCACCGGTGGTATCGGTACGACGATCTTCTACATCGGCGGTGTGGCCCTCGTTCTGGGTGGCGTGGTACTGCTGGTCCTGAAGAAGAGAAATGCCGGGAAAGAGTGAATCTTGTTGAAGAACCGGTGGAAATGACAGGTTGAAAACGGGTTCTGACGGAATGATTTAGGAGTAGCTGTGAAGAAGTATCTGCTTGATTTTCTCATAGTGGTGCTGATCCTGGGAGGCGTGGGACTGCTGCTTTTCCCGGTCATTAGCGATCACAGGAACCGGGCACAGGCCTCGGCTCTGATCGTGACGTACAATAACGAGATCGACCAGAAAAGTGAGAAAGAAAAAGAGAAGATGCTTCAAGATGCTCGGGAACATAACCGGGTGTTGTCCGGGGCGAACATCGCACTGGATGGATCCGCGATTCCCGGCTATGAACAGCTCCTGAACGTGACCCGGACGGGGATCATGGGATACCTGGAGATCGAGAAGATCGGGGTCCAGCTTCCCATCTACCATGGAGTGGACAGCGGAGTACTGCAGATCGGTGTGGGACATATGCCGAACAGCAGCCTCCCAGTAGGGGGCGAAAGCTCTCACTGTGTACTCTCCAGCCATAGGGGACTTCCTACGGCGAAGCTGTTTACCGATCTGGATCAGGTTGTGATCGGAGATGTATTTACGATTACGGTGGCAGATGAAATGCTGCTGTATCAGGTGGATCAGATCAAGACTGTCCTCCCGGAGGAGATGCGGGATCTGGCCATCGTGCCGGGGGAAGACCTGTGTACCCTGGTGACGTGCACGCCTTATGGCATCAACTCTCACCGTCTTCTGGTGAGGGGAAGGCGTGTGATTCCGGATGCGGATGCACCTATGGTGGTGCGTGTCGCCAATGATGCGATCCAGGTGGAACCGCTGGTCGTGGCGACGATCCTGGCGATACCGACGCTGGGGCTGGTAAGCCTTGCTGCGTTCCTGGTGAGCCGGAGTAAGAAAAATCGAGAGAAGGAGGAAGGAAAAGCATGAGAAAGCAGCATGTCCTACAAGCGATGCTGACATGGATGCTGATCGTCTGTCTGGGTACACGCTTCGTGTATGCAGATACGACGGAGCGGCCGGATCTTAATAGAACGGTCGATCTTCACCTTCGCCTCGAATCAGTAGAAGAGGAAGTGAAGCGGGAGGCGGGTGCCGAAGTCTGCATCTACCATATCGCGGAAATGCAGGATCTGGGGGGAGAGATCACCTTCGTCTATACGGATGATTGGGCAGATATGTCTTGGGATCTGTCCGAGAGTGTTCCGGTAGAGAAGGTGCGGGAGATGAGTGATCTGGCAGAAGGAAATGCTCTCTCCGGCCAGAGCAAAGTATCCGATGATAACGGTGATGTCGTTTACTACGATCTTGCACAGGGTGTCTATCTGGTGACGCAGACGGATACTGTGGAGCGATTCACGACATTCGACCCGTTCCTCGTCTATCTTCCGGATATCGAAGATGAACACTGGGTATATGAAGTAACTGCGGAACCGAAGATCGTCTATCACGTTTCTTCTGGATCCAGAGATTCCGAGCCATCCGAGGAGACGAGCGTTCCTTCGGAAGAAACGACAGCTCCGACTGAAGAGACAACTGTTCCTTCGGAGGAGACAACGGTGACCACACCGCCTCCGCCGCCGACGGACGATTCTCATGACCGTGAACCTACGCCGCCTCCGACGAAGCTGCCGCAGACCGGTCAGCTGAACTGGCCGATCCCGGTACTGCTGCTCCTGGGATGCATGTGCATGAGCGCGGGTGTGATATTGCGCCTGGTTGGGAGGAAAGAAGAATGAGACATAAAGAGAAGCTCATTTCGAGTATTCTTCTTGCCACCGGTGGGGCATTCGTCCTCGCCGGACTGATCCTCTTCGGCGTGAACCGCTACGAAGGGAACAAGGCCTATGCCATGTCGATGGAGAAGATCGAGCAGGTGAAGGATGAAGCAGCCAGAAGAGCTGCGGAGTCGCATGTTCCCGAAATGAACCTTAACCTGGATGAAGTTGATCCGGAAGCGACATTGGATATGGTGCCTGAAGAGCCGAAGAAAGTGTTGCCTGTGGTGGAGATCGACGGATATCTTTATGACGGATACCTGACCATCCCGGCCATCGAACTGGAAATGCCGGTGACGGACAACTGCGATGAGGTCAATCTGAAGTACTTCCTCTGCCGTTACAGTGGAGATCCGTATGAAGGCGGCATGATCATCGCCGGACATAACTACAAGAAGTCTTTCCGCAAGCTCCGTGATCTGGCAGTCGGTGACGAGATCCTGTTCACTACGATGGATGGTGAACAGTTCCTCTACACCGTCTCGGAGATCGAAGTCATCGATGGAAAAGGAATCGATGAGATGATCGATCCGAAGTGGGACCTGACCCTCTTCACCTGCACATTCGGAGGGCAGGAACGCTACACCGTGCGGTGCATGTCCGCTGACTAGGACATATTTCATTTCTAAATAGAAAAGCAAAAAGAATATCTCTCTTGTGGCTCAAACAGCTTGCTAAAGCAAAACTCGCCACTCGAGAGATTTCTTTTTGCATCTTTTAAAAAACTGAAGAGATGTTCGAAGGAGAGCGGGAAGACACGCGTTGAGACCACACCCTCAAATGTTAATAATCTGTGAAAAGCACTGTTACACTACGTTTAACAGATTAGGATAGCCTTTTCAAGGCTATCCTAATCCACTTGATGGTATGGAGGGGTGTTCATGATGAGACGATACAAATACTGTGGGTTGGTTCTAGTGATTCTTTCTATATTGCTGGTCTTAACTGCGTGTTCTGACGATGATCCGGTATCCCTGCTTTTTACAGATACGCTAGCGGGTCTGATACTTTTCTATGTATTTGCTTACGCGATTGCAGGAGTTGTTTTCGGTTGTGCTGCGAATGCTATCGTTCATAACAAAGGATATGATGAAAACTGGTTTTGGTGGGGATTCTTTTTTACCTGGATTGCCCTTATCGTTGCCGCGTGCAAACCGCAAGTTACAGATGAAGTATCCATGCTTTACCGTTCCAGTCTCAGCAGGAATTTAGACAGATCCTATGTGAAAGGTACGCCGGCTGCACCGGCCGGGTTCTGGAAGTGTGAATGCGGCAGTTCCAATCCACCGAATATAGGTACTTGCAGTTGCGGAATGAGAAGAAGTGAAGCGGTGCGAATACAGGCAGAAAGAAAAAAGGCGGAAATGGAGAAGAAAAAACTCGCCGAGGAACGTGTTAAGCGTATGACGGCGAAAAAGACGGAAAACAAACCGGAAAAAGACAATAGTTCAAAAATCCAGGATGAGCAGGCCAAGGTCAAACTGCTCAAAGAGTACAAGGATCTGTTCGATAGCGGAGTGATATCCGAAGAAGAGTTCAATGCAAAGAAGGCGGCCATTCTGAATGGGAAAGAGTAGGCATTGACTAGCTACATGTGAAGAGAAAAGGACAGTTTTGAAAAAGACTGTCCTACTTTATATCTGCTGACAAGAGGAATAGGAAATGCGTAAGTTTATGAGATCTGGTGCTGTGATGATGGCGTTAATCTGTATGCTGTCACTGTCCGGTTGCCCTCAAACGAAAAAAGAAGCTGATTCAAATAAAACATCGGGGGATAACTCCGTAAATGATGAAACAGAGGTGGATACGACAGATGAAAATGCAGAGTCTGACTCGCAACCTGTAGAAGATGAGGTATATATAATCAAATCGATTGCTAGGCATTATAATTCATCTGGAGAACCGAGCAGTCGATTTGAATATGAATATGACGCTTTGGGAAATGAAACTAAAAAAATACGGTACTACAATGACAACGTATATGACTTAGACACGCCGTACGATTCATTTGAGTATGAATATGATATAGAAGGGAACATCTTAAAAGAGAAGCATCTCAACTCCAAAGGGGTAATTTACGAATATACCGAATGGGAATATGATTCTGCCGGAAATAGCATCAAAGAAGTGAAATACAAGGCTGATGATGGCAGCATCAAAGAAACGACCGAGTGGGAGTACGACTCCAATGGTAATAGAATCAAAGAATATGGGACAGACGGGGAGCCGTATACCATTGAATGGAAGTATGATAATTTAGGCAAGATAGTACGGGAAACCCGATATTCTGCGAGTGGAAGTATCAGAGATGACATGACGTATGAGTATGATTCGGCTGGGAATGTAACTAGAAAAGAGAACCACTGGGAGGATGGAACCGTATTCGAGTGGTATGTGTGGGAATATGATTCGGATGGCCACACACTGGTTGAAGAATACTCTTCGCATTATGAAGGTGCTCAAAGCTGGACCGAATACAGATACGAGTGGGAGTATGATACCAACGGCTCAAAAACACAAATGATAGAATACACCAAAAAAGGCGGTTCAGTCCTCAATACATATACATGGAGTTATGAATACGATGACAAGGGTAACATCACAAAGAGGACGAGCGATGTTAATGGTGATGTCACATACTCTGAATACGAATATGTGTATAGTGATGGAACTGTGACGGGTGGTTAACTATTCTCTCAAGTGTCGTATCTCATAAATCGATACTCGAGAAGTAAATAAAGCAAAAAGAAATCTCTCGAGTGGCGAGTTTTGCGTAAGCAAACTGTTTGAGCCACAAGAGAGATATTCTTTTTGCTTATCTAATTAATCCGAGTATCGATTAGTATGCAATACCCTGAGCCATCATCGCATCAGCAATCTTCTGGAAACCGGCAATGTTAGCACCCAGAACGAGGTTGTCCGGATCACCGTATTCCTTAGCCGCTGCGGAAGCGTTCTTGTAGATGTTCTGCATGAT
>JAEEGL013641390.1_pt1 | contig 19242 bp, 21 predicted proteins | sample 9134231 | NCBI WGS metagenome assembly JAEEGL01 (sample SAMN16246548, study PRJNA631951) | gut metagenome | biome: gut microbiome; feature: rumen; material: fiber-attached | host: Bos | place: Iran: Karaj | collected 2018-10 | reverse complement strand
CATGAGCAGCACGGATGGTATCGGCAATGTGACGCTCGAAGCCGATTCGGCGGTGAACATGGGTGAGTATGTGATTACGTATTTTGCGTCGCCCATCCCTGCGACATTCGACCTCGGCGGGCACAAGTTGACCGTCAATGCTGGAGCTGGCGGACAGTTCAACATCGCATTCCCAATCGTGAACGGTACGCTGGAATACGAGACGGGCGGATATCTATGCGTGCCCGCAGGCGCGTCCTCTGGTTCGCCCACGCTTGACCTGAAGATGATCGGCGCGGCGTTTTACGGAGACGGTACCCTTTCGGTGAGCAATTACCTCGCCTCCTATTCCCAGCAATGGAACCACGGCAGCTATCAGGTCAAGGTCTATGGCACGTTCAAGCCCGACGCCGTGGATACGGACGGACGCGAGTACTTCCACGGCTGCGAGATGCAACCAGGTTCGACAATTGACCTCTCGGAAAAGACTGCGACGTGGGATACGACGTCAACGGGGTGGGATGGAACTGGCGATGCAGATGGCGCGCGTACCGTGACGTTCGCCGAAGGCGCGAGAGTGACGCTCGACCTTCACGGGCGTACGCTTGCGAAGGGCGAGAAGATTGTAAGCTGGATTGAGACGCCGGAGAACCTCAATACGCTGACGTTCGTGCTTGATGCGACAACTGCCGAGGCGGGCGAGTCGCTTGTCGTCACGGAATCTGGCATCTACTACGGCGCAGACGAGAACACCGTCGCCCACGCCTACTGGACTGGCACCATCGACAACGACCTCACGAAGTCCGGCAACTGGGCCTGCACCAACTTCATGGGCAACGCGGTGGCGGACGGCGTTCCCGGTGCAAGCTCCGCAGTCCATGTCTCCGGCGAAGTGGGCTTTCAAATTCCCGCCTCGCAGCCTCTCGCATGCGATTCCATTGTGTTCAGCGACGTCACACTCACGAACGACTGCGACTGGAGCGGACTTACTTGGGTTGCGGTAGCAGACGGCGATGTTGCCGATATGGGTTCGGTCGATCTGAACGGACACTCCCTCCGGCTTGCGACTACGGTGACTTCGGAGAGCGGATTCATCTACGACTTCGTCACGTTTGCGGTTACGAACAGCGCGGTGGGTACGCCCAGCGAACTGCACATTGTCGTCCCAGCGGAGACAACCTACCTCGTATGCAGCGGATTCACGCTTTCGGGCAACTTGAAACTTGTGAAGGAAGGGCTGGGATGGCTCGGCATGGTTCATGCCGACCAGACGTTCACCGGCGGTGTGCTCGTCGCGGAAGGCACGGCCTACGCGCCGCTTCAGTCGCATCCCGAAACAAGAAACAACTGGGGGCCTGTCGGAGGGACAATCACGATTGTCACAAACGCGACTTTCGACTTGCGTGGCAACCATCACTTCTACCGCAAAAACTTCATTCTGGACGGTGGAACGCTCGCCAACACCGCAACCATGGGCGACAACAACGAAAGTGCCAATATCGGAGTCGGAAACGTCACGCTCGTGGCAGATTCGTACATCGTCGTGTCGGGCGCAAACCGTACTTACTTCTCGCAGTCCGGTGCGACGCCGGCGGAGAAGATCGACCTTGGCGGGCATACGCTGACGGTCTCGACCGTTTACGGAAACATGGTCCACTTCTTCCTGCCCATTGAAAACGGAAAGATGGATTTCGTCAGAATCACCAGTGGCAGTGCCGGTGGTTATCTGTACGTAGCTTCAGGCGCGACGGCAGGTTCGCCCACGGTAAACATTGACATGCAGGATTCGGCCCTGCAGATTGGCGGATCGCTTTCCGTGAGCAACTACACGGCGCACTATACGGGCGGATACAACCGTGGCGATTCCGCCATCAAGGTTTACGGGACGTTTACGCCGGCGGCGGTTACCTCAAATGGGATAGACTGCTTCCACGGATGCGAAATGCAGGGTGGTTCGTTCATTGATCTTTCGGCGAAAGCCGCAGGGTGGAAGAGCGTTGCGGGCTGGGGCGGCAGTAACGCCAATGGCAATAAAACAACCACCTTCGCGAATGACGCGACGGTTGGAATCTTGCTCGGGACGCGCAAAGTGAAGTCGGAGGAGAAGATCATCGACTGGTCTTCCGCCGCTCCGGCGAACCGCGACGGGCTGACGTTCTTCGGCCAGTTCGCAGATGGCAGCAGAACCGACCTCAGAATCAAGGCCGACGGTCTCTATGCGCCCAAGAAGGGCTTTATCATGATAGTCAGGTAAGGAGTCTTTTCCTTCCGCACACGGACAGGGATTTATGGTATAATCTTCGTCATGGAAAGCAGTGGAGCAAGAATCAAGGTGTCTGCGACGGGCGTGAGCCGCAGGGCGTTTTTAAAGTGTGCCGGCGGCGCGGCGGCGTTTTTCGTGGCGGGGTGCAGAACCTGCGGATGGCTCGCGGGAAGGCCGAACCTCCGCTTTGGCGCGGTGAGCGACATACACGTCACCACGCCGGAGTCGTGCGCGATGTTCGAGAAGGCGCTGCGCTACTTCAAGTCTCGGAACGTGGATGCGGTGCTCGTCTCCGGCGATCTCGCCGACTGGGGGATCAGGAGCAGTCTGGAGCATGTGAAGGCGACGTGGGACAGGGTGTTCGCCGGGACGGACGTCGTTCCGCTTTTCTGCACGGGCAACCACGACTTCGAGGGCTGGCGATACAGCGACATGGCAATAGACATGCGCGCGCATGGGCACTCGGAGGAGGAGGCGCTTGTGAAGCTGGGCCTTCCCGCGGAATGGGAGCGCATATTCGGCGAGAAGTACGCGCAGATAAGGGTCCGCACGGTGAAGGGCTACGATTTCATATCAGCCGAATGGGACTCGTTCAAGAACTTTCCGGAGTGGATGGCCGGGAACGGCGCGCGGTTCAGGGGGGCGAAGCCGTTCTTCTACTTCCAGCATCCGCCGGCGAAGGGCACCACGCCGGACGGCGAGGGCTGGGCGGACAAGGGCGCGGCGTTCGAGGCGCTGAGGGAATTCCCCAACGCGGTGTCCTTCACCGGGCACTCTCATCGTCCGTTCAACGACGAGCGCTCCATCTGGCAGGGCGAGTTCACGGCGTTCGCGACGCCTTCGCTTTCGTATGCAAGCCTTCCGGCCGGACATGAGAACAGCCGCGACAGGAAGATCGGACCGAAGCCGCCGGCGATGCCGGCGATCCCCGACAGGCGCGACCTGCGCGGGGGGCAGGGGTACGTCGTTTCCGTTTACGGTGACAGGATGGTGGTGGAGCGCATAGACGTGGAGGAGGACTGCGCGGAGGGAGCGCCGGCGTGGATCGTTCCGCTCGTGGGCGGGGAGCGTCCGTTCGACCTTGCCAAAAGGCGGGCGGCGTCCGTCGCGCCGCAGTTCCCGGACGGCGCGACGCTGCGCGTCGATACGCGGATTGCCGACAACCGAGTCGGCAAATGGATGGTGGCGATGAACTGCGTGTTCCCGGCGGCGATTCCGCCGAAGGGGACGCGCGTGTTCGACTACGAGATACGCGCCGTGCCGATGGACGGTTCGAAGCCGCTGGTGAAGAAGTTCCTCTCGCCGGCCTATTCGAGGATGGCGAAGTACGAGCCGAAGACGATGCGGTTCTGGTTCGACGTGGCGGAAGTGCCGCAGGGGGTGGACTACAGGCTTGAGGCCAGGGCGTGCAACTGCTTCGGCAAGGCGTCGCGTCCGCTCGTCTCAGGCGTGTGGCATTCGCGCGAACAAGTTTAGTCTCCCTTTCCGGGCTGATTTATGGTAAAATACGGGGCGGAGAAAAAAGCCAAGAGAGGAGCTGCATGAAAATCTACAGAACGCAGGGAACCTGTTCGAGCGCGATAGAGTACGAGGTGGCGGACGGCGTAGTGACCGCCTGTCGCTTCGTCGGCGGATGCCCCGGCAACACGCAGGGGGTCGCCCGTCTCGTCATCGGGCGCAAGGTCGAAGACGTCATAGCGATGCTGAAGGGGATACAGTGCCGTGGCGGCACGTCATGCCCCGACCAGCTGGCCAGGGCTCTGGAGAGCGAGCGCACCGCCGGGGTCGTGGTCTGAGCTGCCTTGGGGCACGCTTGGCGGCTTGACGATTTTTTCATGTTTTAGCGGAAAGGCAATCGATTTTATGGAAAATATATTGATTGCGGCTTTTCAGCCTCATTGTAGATGTTGAATTCAAAGGAGTGCTATGGCAATTGAGACGATAGAGTTCGACCTTTCGATGGTGAGCCCGGAAAACGGGCGGTACTTGACCGCCCAGACCTACACCATCGACGGCGTCAACAACGTTGACGGTTCGCCGAGGGAGCTTTCCATCGGCCAGCTGGTCATGGCCATCTGCCTGCAGAGGGCTGCGGAGCTGGAGAATGCGATCATCGAGAAGATGGACGGCATGAACCTGACCTCCGAGCAGCTGGAGCTAATGACGAAGATCGAGGCGGAGATTCTGGAGGCGTCGGTTGACCTGACCGCGAAGACGCTTTCGTATGGCGGCAATACCTACACCTACCAGGAATTTCTGAGGGATGTGATGAAGCTCGGCGACGTGCCGGACACCGCGAGCGCCTCGTCGTCAGACTTCATATCGCAGCTCGAGGCCAAGATGGACGAGAAGAACTCGTTCAGCCAGCAGACGATGATCGAGCTTCAGTCGCTCACGAACAAGCGCGACCAGTCGTACGACATGATATCCAACATTCTGAAGAGCCTCAACACGGTTCTCGTCGGCATAGTGAACAACACTTAAGGCGGATTTCGGAGAAGAACGGCTTGAGCACTGCGGTAGAGAGGCTGATCGACGCGATCGGGTACCCTGACAGGGTGCCCGGAGGGGCGTCGTCGTTCACGCTGCGGGTGGACGGCGCGGAGGTCGTCGCCGACGAGCGCGACGGGCGCATGGTGCTTTCCTGCGCGCTGGGCGACGACGAGTCCATGCTGCCGGCGCTTGCCGAATACGCCGCGGGGCGCATGCTGAAGGAGGATGCCGTGTTCGCGTGCGACGATGGCGGGCGGGCTATGCTGTGGCAGGACGCTCCGGCGTCCGCCGACCAGCGCTCTCTGCGGAGGCTGTTCGAGTCGTTCATGGACTCCTGCGACTGGTGGCGCGCGCGGGTCGATGCGCTGCGCGTCGCGGGAGCGGCCGCTCCGGAGCCGGATATGGCGGTGATAATGCCATGAGGGAGGAAAGGGGAATGCTCAAGGGAAAAAGGACATCCTGCCTTTTGGCGATTGCCTTGTCGTTGTGCCTTGCCGCCGGGCCGGCGTTCGCGGCGCCGGTCAAGTGGAAGCTGCCGAAGTACACGCTGGTGGCGCGCGACATGGATCTGCGAACGGCGCTCGACACGTTCGCCGTGGCGCAGGGGCTTTCCGTGGTGATGTCTCCTTCGGTCGTCGGCGTGTTCTCCGGCGACTTCAGGGACGTGTCGCCGTCGGACTTCCTCGAGCGGCTCGCGACGACGCACAACCTTATATGGTACTACGACGGCGCGGCGCTCTACCTCTACGGCGCGGGCGAGATAGCGACGATGCTCATCGACCTGAGGTACATGAAGGCCGGGGAGGTGCAGGCGATGCTTTCCGAGCTGGGCGTGGAGGACGCGCGCTTCCCGCTCAAGACGACGTCCAACGACGAGCTGGTGATGGTGTCGGGCCCGCCGCGCTACGTGCAGCTGGTGGCCGAGACGATCGCCAAGGCCGACGCGCTCCGGGAGAAGCGCACGTTCAACGAGGTAGAGGTGCGGATGTTCCCTCTCGTGCACACGTGGGCGGACGACGTGAGCTTCAACGCGAACAGCCCCGAGTCGGCCATGACGATACGCGGCGTGGCGTGGCTTCTCGAGGAGATCATGAACGTCGGCACGGACGCGAAGACGCGCGAGACCGGCGCGACGAACGAGGCGGCCGTGGTCGTGCAGCCGCAGACCTCGACGTCCTTCCGCCCCATGATCCGCGCGGAGAACCGGCTCAACGCCGTCATCGTGCGCGACGTCGCGTCGCGGATGCCGATATACGAGAAGCTGATCAGCCAGCTGGACGTGCCGCAGAAGCTCGTCGAGATCGACATAACGACCGTCGAGCTGACGCGGAAGGACGCGCTCGACTGGCAGCTGTCGCTCGCGGCCGCGGGGACGCGCGGCCATTCGAACATAGGCGCCGGGCAGAACCCCGCCAACCTGTTCGCGCCGGAGGCGCTCGTCGGCAAGGGGCTCGCAGGCGCGATCACGCACGTCCACGCCGCCTACAGCATAGCGGCGTCGCTCACGGCGCTCCGCGAGAAGGGCAAGGCCCGGTCGATATCGCGCACGGCGCTGCTCACGGTGAACAACCTCGCCGCCGAGATGACGGACATGCAGAGCTACCACGCCAAGGTGGTGGGCACGGAGGTGGCGTCGCTGGAGTCGGTCTCCGCCGGCACAAAGCTCGCGATCAAGCCGCGCATCCTTCCGTCCGCCTCCACGAACATACCCAACCAGGTGTGGCTGTCGCTTGAGCTCGACGACGGCGGATTCGAGTCCATAACGGTTGACGCCATGCCGATGACGCGCTCCTCGATGCTCCAGACGCAGACCGCGGTGTTCGAGGACGAGTCGATCATGCTCGCCGGATACCTCAGGGACATCGAGGAGAACGCGGGATGGGGCATCCCCTATCTTCGCGACATCCCGTGGATCGGCTGGTTGTTCGGCGGCGCGTCCAAGCGCTCCGAGACGATCCAGCGCATATTCATCCTGACGCCGCACATCGTCGATCTCGACCAGGAGATGCTGCTGCGCCTGCAGGCGACGCGCCTCAGGGACGTCACCGAGGCGGAGACGCTCCAGGACGACGCCGACATGAGCGACGACGAGCGCAGGCGGCGCGACCTTGAGCGCAGGGACATGCGCGAGCGCCGCAGCGAGAAGACGGCGGACGCCCTAAGGCGCCGCGAGGCGGAGATCGACCACGGCAAGGAGATGCGCCGCATCGAGCGCAGGCGCGAGAAGGACAGCCTCGACGACGACAAGCGCGAGTGGAGGCGCCAGGAGAGGGAGGCCATGGACCGCCTCAAGGAGGAGGAGGCTAACGCGGTCATGCTGCGCAGGCGGCGTGAGCGGGAGGAAGAAGAGGCGAAGTCCAAGAAGCAGGAGGGCGGGAAGTCCGGATGGCTCTGGTGGTGACCATAGGGAACGGCTTTGCTGAGGTCGGAGCGGGGCGGTGGCTGATGGGCCGCGGCCAGCCTGCGGCCTTCTTCGGCAGGGCCGAGCGCCGCCGCCGGAGGGGCTGGCTGCTGCGCGACCGTTCGCGCCTCGACCTCGTCGAGACGACGGCGGCCGCGAAGTGCGCCGACTCGTCGCGTCCGTTCCTGACGCACATTCCCTGCGCCGCGCCGGTGTTCGCCGTGTCGGGCAAGGTGCTTGTGGCGCCCGCGGAGGCGCGAGTAGGCGCGCATTCGGTGAAGCTCGTCCCAATGAGCTTGCGCAGCGCGCTCTGCGTGACGGAGTTCGGCCAGGCCGACGAGGGCGAGGAGGAGCCGGGCGAGGGCTCTGCGGCGTGGGTGGTCATGGCGACGATGGGCCGCACGGGGAGGACCGCGCTCGCGGACGGCGAGACGATGTCGGTGAGGCCGGAGGCGGTCGTGGCCTGGACGGGGCGGCGGCCGACGGGCTTCTGCCCGAAGCTGGGGCTTCTGGACGTTGTTCTGCCGCGCGGCCCGCGCGACCTTCTGCTCACGTTCTACGGCCCGGGCGTCGTCTGGTTCGAGGGCGCGCTCGGCTTCCAGGCGTCGGCCTTCGGGCCTTCGGCCTGCCAGTCTTCAACATTCATCCGGAGGTGCTATGGCGCTTGACGCGGCACAGATACTCCGGCAGACGTATGCGGCCGGCGCGGAGGCGGCGCAGATGCGCGAGATGGCCGAGGCGGGGCTTGCCAAGGCCCCGGCGGTCGAGCGCGGCGAGCTGATGGGAACGTCCTTCGTGGTCGAGGCCGATCCAACGGCGGAGCTGATGGACTCGATGGAGGAGCTTTCGTTCCAGTTCGAGGAGAAGGAGACGAAGAGGGCCGGCGAGCGGAAGATGGGCGAGATGCAGGGCCCGCGCACCGCCCTCGTCAAGGCGGTTGAGACGTGGACCGCGATCATGGCGGACATGCCGGGACGCGAATTCCTCGCCAGAGTCCTCAGGAACCTGAGAGGCGCGTCGGCGGCCGGATCGCCGCCTGATCCCCGCGAGCTGCTGCGCGAGCTCGCGCGCGGATCCACGGATCCGTCGCACCAGTTCGCGATGCTAGACATCCTCGAGCAGGCATTCGGGGACGGAGAGGATTCGCTGCGGGCGCTCGTGAGGCAGACGAAGGCCAGCCTCATGGAGGAGAAGGGGCCGGAGATCAGGGCGGGAATCAACCTCGCGGAGGAGATAAACGCCCGAGCGACGAGCCCCGAGGAGATGCGCGAGCTGCGCGACATGTACCGCGGGGAGGTCGTGGGCTTCACGAAGCCGCAGGACTGCTTCCGCTCGCTTCTCGCGGCGCGTGGCGCGGAGGGGCTGAAGGACGCGATAGACTTCCTCGTCGCCGGCTGCGGGGCGGACCTGAAGTCGTCCACGCCGTCTCTCGACCCCGCCGCGCTCGGCCGGATAATGACCGACCTCCAGTGCGTGCAGGTGCTTCAGACCGTGATGGACGCGCTGACGGCGCTCGGCAGGAGAATGGACAGGCAGTTCGGGGAGAAGTGCCTTCTTGACGGAGGGCAGATGTCCGGGCGCGTGCTGGACTTCACGGAGCAGGCGTTCGTGGCCGCTTCCGGCATCGCCGCGTTCATCGGCGACTGCGGCATGAAGGCCCTGCTCGCGCGGATGGACTTCGCCCGCGAGCTCACGTCGCTCTTCAGGAAGCTCTCGCCGCGCCTGTTCGCGCGCGAGGGCGACCGGCAGCGCCTCGTGGACGCCGCCCAGGAGCATCTCGACGACCTGATCGCCGAGGAGGAGGATGCGTCATGACCGCCCCTGCCTGGATGAACGCCGTCATAGGCGAGTTCGGGCGCTCCGCCGGCCTCGGGGGCCTTGCCCTCAACGAGCGCGGGGCGGCGGCGCTGCGCTTCGAGACCGGATCGGCGCTTCGGCTGGAGTACACGGGCGAGGAGCTCGTCGTGGCCATGACGGTTCCGGCGTCCGCCGCGGCGCTGAAGAGGCTTCTTTCGCTGTCGCACCCCATGGCGAGGCACGGGTTCAGGATCCGCACGGGACGCCTCCGGAAGACGGGCGAGTTCATCATGGCGGTGAGGCTTGCGGAGCGGGACGTGACGCTGCCGCAGCTCAACGCCGCGTTCGCGGCGCTGTGGCGGCTCGCAGGCGAGATCGGAGGTGCGGCATGGGCATGAACGTCTCAAGGACTACCGACCCGCTGCGCTTCGACGTCGGCATAGGGAGCGCCGGATATGCGGACGTCATATCGTCCGTCTCGGCGGACGAGCCGCAGAAGACGCTTCTGCCGGGCGCGACGACGGTCTCCCAGGCGATAGACGAGCTGTTCCCGTCCGACCGCAGCGTCGCCGGCGAGGTCATGGGCGCGCTCGTCGCCGGAAACACCGCCGCGCTCCGCATGCCCGGCGGATTCTCCGACGCCGCTAGAAGATCGGCGCGCGCGCTCAGGGGGCGCAGGACGGACGCCGCCGACCGCGCGGCGCGCGAGATAGAGAACCTGCTCGCAGACACCGACCTCTTCGAGCACTACAGGATGTCGCTTCTGGAGACGTGATGAAAGGCAGACTACCAGATTTCTCCAGCGTTTTCTCGCGGTTCGGCGACCTCGTGCTCGCCTTCCTCGTCGTCGCGATCATCGGCCTTCTGATCATTCCGCTGCCGACGCCGGTGGTGGATCTTCTGATCTCCATCAATCTGATGATCTCGACCGTGATGCTGATGCTCTCGCTCTACCTTCCGCGAGCGCTGGCATTTTCGACGTTCCCATCGATGCTGCTCTTCACCACGCTCTACCGTCTTGCCCTGAACGTGACGACGACGCGGCTCATCCTGCTCAAGGCGAACGCCGGCGAGATCATCTACACGTTCGGCAACTTCGTCGTGGGCGGCAACTTCGTCGTGGGCGCGGTGATCTTCCTCATCATCACGATAGTGCAGTTCGTCGTGATCGCGAAGGGCGCGGAGCGCGTGTCGGAGGTGGCGGCCAGGTTCACGCTCGACGCGATGCCGGGCAAGCAGATGTCCATCGACGCCGACATGCGCGCCGGGGCGATCGACCAGGACACCGCCAAGCAGCGCCGCAACGAGCTCGCCAAGGAGTCGCAGCTCTACGGAGCCATGGACGGCGCGATGAAGTTCGTGAAGGGCGACGCGATCGCCGGGCTGATAATGACGGCGATCAACATCATCGGCGGCATCTGCGTGGGCGTGTTCATGAACGGGAAGGACATCGGCTGGGCCGTGACCAAGTACGGAATCCTCACGATCGGCGACGGGCTCGTCTCGCAGATTCCGGCGCTGCTCGTCTCCATCACGTCCGGCGTCATCGTCACCCGCGTCGGCGACGTGGACAACAAGCCGCTGGGCCAGGACATCATCGACCAGTTCTTCGCCCAGCCGAAGGCCATCCTGCTCGGCGCGGTGATGCTCGTCGCGATCGGCCTGATCCCCGGCTTCCCGAAGATCCAGCTGTTCGGGCTCGCCGCGTTCGTGGCGGTCATCGGATACAGCCTGACGGTCAAGGCGAGGATCGCCGCCGCGAGGGCGGCGAGGCGCGAGGATCCGCTTGCGGCCGCCGCGCCGTCGGAGGGGAGCGCGCCGAGGCCGAAGAAGAAGGACGGTGACGACTTCTCGATGGTGACGCCGCTCACGGTGGACATCGACGCCGACATACGCGGCGCGCTGACGTACGACGCGCTCAACGACCAGATCATGTCCGTGCGGCGCGCCCTCTACCACGACCTGGGCGTTCCGTTCCCCGGCATCAACCTTTCGCTCAACCCCTCGCTGCACGACGGAAAGTACCGCATCCTCGTGAACGAGGTGCCTGTCTCGGAGGGCGCGCTCAGGAAGGGATGCGTTTTCGCGCTCGAGGAGCCGGAGAACCTCACGGCCACGGGAATAGCGTTCGAGACGGGCAAGGCTTTCCTTGCCGGGCACGAGACTTGCTGGGTGAAGGAGGAGGACAAGCCGCGCCTCGACGAGGGCGGGATGCGCTCGCTGGACCTCGGCGGCGTGCTGACATACCATCTTTCCGGCGTCCTCCGCCGCTACTCGCACGAGTTCCTGTCGCTGCAGGAGACGAGGATACTGTTCGACCACATGGAGAAGGAGGCCCCGGAGCTGGTCAAGGAGGTCCAGCGCGTCCTGCCGCTCCAGAAGATCACGGACGTCCTCCAGCGCCTCGTGCAGGAGGGCATATCCATCCGCGACCTGAAGCGCATAACCCAGACGCTCATAGAGTGGGGCCAGAAGGAGAAGGACGCCGTCCTTCTCGTGGAGTACGTGCGCTCCGCCCTCAGCCGGTACGTGTCGTACAAGTTCTCCGGCGGGCAGAACATCATCGCGGCGTATCTTCTCGATCCGTCGCTGGAGGAGCAGATAAGGAAGTCGGTGCGCCAGACGTCCGGCGGCAGCTACCTCGCCATGGACCCCGCGACCGTGCGCGCGATACTCGCCGTGGTGAAGCGCACGATAGGCGACCTCGCCAAGGTGCCCCAGAAGCCAGTCGTCATCGTGTCGGTGGACATACGCCGCTACTTCCGAAAGATGATCGAGAAGGACTACTACGACCTTCCCGTGCTTTCCTTCCAGGAACTGAGCGCCGAGATCAACATCCAGCCCTTGGGGAGGATTAAACTGTGAACTTTCTGCTCAAGATAGTGGAAGGCCCCAACAGGGGCGCGGAGATCGCGCTCGTCGAGGGCGTGCCCGTGACGGTCGGCAAGGGCGACGGCTGCGACATCGTGCTGGCCGACGCCACGCTGCCGGACGCGCCCCTGCGGCTGGAGCCGGGGCCGGGCGGCGTGACGATCGACGGCGAGCCGATGGAGGCGTTCCACGTGAAGACGCTTGGCGCCACCTCATTCGCGGTCGGCCCGTCCGACGCTCCCTGGGGCGAGCTCGTGTGGCAGAAGGCGGGTGGCGACGAGCGCGTGGAGGAAAAGGACGAGGAGGCGCCTGCGCCTCCTCCGGCGGAGTCTGCGGCGGAACCGGAGGAGGCCGAGCGCGAGGATTCTCCGAAGCGCAGGCGCGGATGCTTCGGCTGCCTGATCGCGCTGCTTCTCGCGCTGCTGCTGCTTGCCGTTCTCGCGTGGCTGTTCAGAGACCGCATGCGGGAGTGCGACTGGGCCGGGATCTTCGGAGCCGCCGGCGCGTCCGGCGCATCGGCGGAGCCCGCCGAGAAGGCTCCGGCCTCTCTTGCGTCCGTGGCCGCCAAGTACGGTCTTTCTGTCACCAACACGTCTTCCGGCGCGGGCCTGGTCGGCAATCTCGGCACGCGCCGCGACCGCCTGGCCGCGACGGCAGAGGCGTATCAGGCTGAGCCTGGGTCGATCCTCGACATCACCGACGACGAGTCGTTCCGGGTCGCCGGCGAAGACGCCCTCTTCACGCTGACGGAGGGCGCGCTCAAGGTCGTGGCCGCGACGAACCGGGTGCTGTCGATAGCGGGCACGTCTCCGTCGCCGGCCGCGCTGAAGAGGACGCTCGAGGCGCTCAACGCGGACATGCCGAAGCTGAGGAACGTGGACGTCTCCGGAGTCGTGCTGCGCGGCGACGCGGCGTCCGCCTCCGACGACTCGGCGGAGAGCCCGTCCGCGCCGGCGGGCGCCGAGAAGGCCAGGAGGTCCAGAAGAAGGTCGCCGCCGCCCTCGTTCCCGGTCTGCGGCATACTGACCTCGCCGTACCCGTGCCTGGTCATGCGCGACGGGCGGCGCGTGATGGAGGGCGCGCCGATTGGCGACGGCGTGGTCCTGAAGATCGACGCGGATTCGGTGGTCGTGACAAATTCGGCGGGGAGGTTCACATGGAAGCCGTGAACGAGCCGATTCGGCTGCTGGAGATAGAGAAGGAGCTTGCCGGCCCGCAGAGGGACGCCGCGCTTGCGCGTCACGACGCGGTTCTCGCGGGGCTCGAGCGGCGGATCGACGCCGCGATGAAGGCGGGCCTGCCGCCTGACGAGTACCCCAACGTGGAGGCGCTGAGGGAGGCGAACACCCTCGCGCGGAAGATTTTACGGCTGACCGCCCGGGTGGGCGGGGAGGCGTAGAAGACGAAGCCGAAAGGCGACGTTCAAACAACGAAGAAGCAGAAAAGAAAGGTAAAAGAAAATGAGTGCCAATGTGAAGGGAATCGTCATTCCTGTTACAACGCATCCCGACGCCACGACGATGGTCGAGACGATCGGGAACAACAACACGATCCCCCGCGTAGGGACGAACATCGCCATCGACGACCTGATCCACACGGACAACGTGTACATGGCGCTGCTCAACGCGGCGAAGATCATGGAGAACCGTCTGAACCAGTCCCTGAAGACGTATCAGGAGCACCCTGACGTGCAGGCGAACCTCCAGCAGCTGCAGTACGACCTCCAGCAGTGGAACCTCGCGCTCACGACGATGACGAACATCAACAAGAACATGGGCGACGCGCTGAACTCGATCGCCTCCAACTTCCGCTGATGTTCGACATTGCGCCCGAAGAGGCAAGGTTGTTGTTGAACGTCGCCCTGATGGCGACGGGGCAGAACCGTTTCCAGTCGGCCGCGAAGATACTCGCGGCGCTGGAGCGGTTCCGCCCGGAGGCAGCGTCCGTCGCCGTGGCGAACGCCATTCTCCTCATCAGCAAGCTGGACTTCAAGGGGGCGGTGGACTACATCGACAACGATGCCCTGCCCCGTTTCCCTTCTTCCGCGATGCTGAAGGCGTTCAAGGGAATGTCTCTGCTGAGGATGGACCGCGTCTCAGAGGCGAGAGTGCCGCTCTCCGAGGCCGCGTCCGACACGGCAGACCCTGCGGCGGCGCAACTTGCAAAGGACTTGATGAAATGACGGAATCAATGATAGTGGAGGCCGTTCGAGCGGCGGGCGGGGTCGCTTCCCCGCTGCCCGCGGCGGATGCGGCGAATGCAGCCATGCCCGTGGCCGATCCGGCCGCGGTGGCGCGCTTTCAGGCGGCGATGGGCGTAGGAGGGCCGGCGGGCGTCTCGCAGGTCGATCCCATCCCGTTCGCGTCGGAGGTGGCGGCGGCGTGGCGCTCTGCGCAAGTGAACAACCAGGGCATTTTGCACCGCATAAGGGCTCTGTCGCAGCTCGGAAGGATGCACGGGCCTTCGTCGGGCGAGCTGGTGGAGTTGCAGTACGAGGTCATGAACCTCTCGTTCCAGCAGGAGGTCGTGACGAAGGTTGCGGACAAGTCGTCGAACGCCGTCCAGACGCTGATCAAGAATCAATGACGTTGCATCGCCCGTCGTCGAAGGCGTGCGGCGGCGGCAGTCGAATGCAATCGAAAGGAACAACATGAAGCTTACTCCTTTTATGCTGGTCGCGACTTTGCTCCTCGCCGGCTGCGACGGGGAGACCACTCTTCACTCCGGTCTGGAGGAGCGGCAGGCGAACCTCGTCATGGCCGCGCTTCTCGACGCCGGGATAGATTGCCGCAAGACCGCCGGCGAGGAGGGCACCTGGAACGTCATGGTAGTGGAGTCGAAGTTCGCGGCGGCCGTGAACCTCCTGGAGAAGGCCGGGCTGCCGCGCCGCCCGCACCAGGGAATAGGCGAGGTGTTCAAGAAGACGGGCATGATATCCTCTCCGAGCGAGGAGCGCATAAGGTTCATGGACGCCCTTGCGCAGGATCTCGCCAAGACGATATCGTCGATCGACGGCGTCGTAGATGCGCGCGTTCACGTGGTCCTGCCGGAGAACGACCCGTTCGCGCGGCACGTGCTCCCGTCTTCAGCCGCGGTGGCCATCCGCTCGCGCTGGGATGCCGACATCACGGACATCGTGCCGTCCGTGAAGGGGCTTGTCAAGAACGCCATCGAGGGGCTGACGGCGGAGAAGATCATGGTGACGATCTTCCGCGACGCGCCGCCCAAGGCGGCCAAGTAGCGGGAGGTGCCCACAGAGAACAGGCATGACATCCGAGGAAAGACAGTTCCTGCTTACGGCCGTGTGGCTGTTCATGCGGCATGGAAGGCGAGACCGCGCGCGGAACGTGTGCGAGGCCCTCTCGGAGGAGGACCCCCGCGACGGCGTGGCGGCGGTTGCGCTTGCGGAGCTGCTTGTCTCCGGCGGCGAGGCGTCGAAGGCGATAGAAGTGCTGCGCATGGCGGACGTGCCGCCGTCGCTTGCCCACGCCGAGGCCGTGCTGGAGACGCGCGCGTACAGGCTGCTCGGCCGAGCAGCCGAGGCCGATTCGCGCTGGCGGAGGTACCTCGAATCAAAGAAGGGCGTTGAAAGAAAATGGATCTGAACGCCGACATGACCATGGACGAGGCGCGGGAGCTCGTCGCGGACGCGGCTCTCTGGCCGCGCGTGCGCGACTTCCTCTGGGATTTCGCCGGGCAGGTGCATCACAGCTGGACAGAGTCTCTGCAGCCCAACGTCTCGGGCCTCATGTCGTCGGCCCGCGTCAGGCGCTTCGTCCTCGACTCTCTCGGCGTCGCCCCGTGCTTCCACCTTTTCCCCAAGGACGACTACAGCCGGCTGCTTCTGCTCGACGGCGCCACGCTGGAGGCTGTCGTCAAGTGGCTTGGCGCGCTGGCCTGCGCAGACGAGCTCCGGCGCGTGACGGACGGGCGGACCGTCGGCGAGCTCCGGGCCGCCCTGCCGGGCGTGTATCCAGAGCTGTTCGGATATACGGCGTATTTTTCGAGGCTTGATCTGCGGCTCGGCGGCTCGGCGGCCGGAACCGCAGACGCGTCGGACGACGCCAGCCGCCCGCCGATTGCCGTGAAGGTCGTCTCTGCCGGGCTGGAGCTACTTCGCTCGTCGCTGTCAGGCCTGCCGGCGCATCTTCTTTCGCGTCTCAAGTTCAAGCTGCCAAGGGCTTTTGACGCAGAGTGTTCCGCAGCCCGGATCCCGCAGGATGGACGCGCGGCGCTGGACGCGCGGCGCGAAAGCGCGAGGGCTGCCGTCGCCAGGCTTCTAAGGCTCAAATTTCCGGAGGCGTATACGCTATGCTGCTGATCAACAGAGATAACTTCAGTCTGTCCTCCGACAGGCGCCTGATCAAGGCGTCGGAGGTCGGCGTAGTCGGCTCGGCGCACGAGATCGTCGCCGCGGCCGAGGCGGAGGCCGCGCGGGTGCGCGAAGAGGCGAAGTCCGCATACGAGGCGGAGAAGAAGCGCGGCTACGAGGAGGGGCTTCAGAACGGCAAGATGGAGATCGCGATGCAGAAGCTCGACCTCGTTGACCAGTCCGTGGCGTTCATGGAGTCGGTGGAGGGGAAGATGGCCGACATCGTGATGAAGGCTCTCAGGTCGTGCGTGGTGGAGATCGGCGACAGGGAAATGGTCGTGAACATCGTCCGCAAGACCATGGCGGCCGTGATCCGCACGCAGCGCCACGTGACGCTCAAGGTGGCGCCGGAGATGGCGGAGGTGGTCAGATCTCGGCTGAGCGAGCTGCTTGCCCCGTATCCCACTGTGGAGGGGATGGACGTTGTGGAGGACGCGCGCCTGAAGGGCCCGGCGTGCGTGCTCGAGACGGAGGCCGGCGTCGCGGACGCATCGGTCGAGACGCAGCTCGCCGCGATCGAGCGTTCGCTTGCGCGCCATGTCGCCGCGAATCCGGGCGGCGCGGACGGGGCAGAGGGAGGCGGCGTCGCGTGACAACGCCTTTCGACTATATTCCGGCGGTTCTCGACCGCGCCGTGGAGGATGCCCAGCCCATCGACGTCAAGGGCAAGGTCATCCAGGTCGTGGGCACCATCATCAAGGCGTCCGTGCCCGGCGTCAAGGTGGGCGAGGTGTGCATTCTGCGCAATCCATGGGAGAGCTTCGAGGTGCAGGCCGAGGTCGTTGGGTTCACGAGGGATGCCGTTCTGCTCACCGCCCTCGGCGCGATGATAGGCATCTCCGCCGAGACTGACGTGATTCCGACGCGGCGCGTGCAGATGGTGCCGGTCGGGATGAACCTGCTCGGACGTGTCCTCGACGGGCTTGGGCGTCCGCTCGACGCGGACAAGAAGGGCCCTCTGCGGCCGGACGGATACTATCCCGTTTACGCTCCGCCGCCGTCGCCCCTCGAGCGCAACATGATATCGAAGCCGATATCGCTCGGCATACGCGCGATAGACGGGCTGCTCACCTGCGGCGAAGGGCAGCGCATGGGCATCTTCGCGGCGGCAGGCGGCGGAAAGTCCACTCTCCTCGCCTCCATCATCCGCAACACGGAGGCGGAGGTGACGGTTCTCGCGCTCATCGGCGAGCGCGGGCGCGAGGTCAGGGAGTTCATTGAGAAGGACCTCGGGCCGGAGGGGCTCAAGAAGTCGGTGCTCGTTATATCCACCTCGGATCGCTCCGCAATGGAGCGCCTGAAGGCTGCGTACGTCGCGACGTCCATTGCCGAGTCGTTCCGCGACAGGGGGATGAAGGTGCTGCTGCTCATGGACAGCGTGACCCGCTTCGGACGCGCCCAGCGCGAGATCGGCCTCGCGGCCGGCGAGCCGCCAACCCGGCGCGGCTTCCCCCCGAGCGTGTTCTCCGAGCTCCCCAAGCTCATGGAACGGGCCGGCAACTCGTCGAAGGGATCCATCACGGCGCTGTACACGGTGCTGGTGGAGGGCGACGACATGACCGAGCCGATCGCCGACGAGACGAGGTCGATCCTGGACGGGCACATCATCCTCTCGCGCAAGCTCGCGCAGATGAACCACTATCCGGCAATCGACATCCTCGCTTCCATCTCGCGCTGCCAGAACGCCATCATCCCAAAGGACCACAAGGCCGCCGCCGCGAAGCTGCGGACGCTCCTCGCGAAGTATTCGGAGGTGGAGCTTCTGCTCAAGATCGGAGAGTACAAGAAGGGGACAGACCCCGAGGCGGACGAGGCGATAGCGAAGAACGGCGCCGTCAACGCGTTCTTGAGGCAGGGGCTTGACGAACGCCCATCCTACGACGAGACGATCGAAAAACTGAAGAAGGCAGTGTCCTAGCGGCCAGCAACAAACAATCAGCGGCAGATAACTCCACATGTCATACTTCCTCCAGCCTCTTCTGAAAATCCGCCTGATGCGCGAAGAACGCGCATCAGGGGAGCTGACCGCCGCTCGCCAGGCGCGCGAGGCGGCCGAGACGGCGCTGGAGGCGCGCAGAAACGACCTCGCTCGCTACGAGGAGACCCGCGAAGAGCGGCGCGACCGAATCTACGCCGCCATCATCGGGCAGCCGGTGTCGAGGGACAGAATTGACCTTGCCGCAGAGGGAGTGGCAAGAATCGACGAGGAAGGCACGCTCAAGGCGGACAACGTGAAGCGGGCCGAGGCAGAGCTTCGGAAATGCGTCGAGCAGGAGTCCGAGGCGAGGAGCAGATTCAACCTCGCCACAAAGGAAAGAATGAAGATCGACGAACATCGCTCCGCGTGGGTCGCGGAGGATGCCGCAGAGCAGGAGCGGCGGGCTGAAGGCGAGATGGAGGATTTCACGGGGAGGAAGGTCGAGATATGATGGTGCTTCCCATAGCATTTGATCTCGCCGCGCCCGCATCATCCATGCCGGACGCGAGCGGCCTTGCGCCGCTTGAAATCCCGGCTGTGTTCTTTCAGAGGTCAGACTGCCGTTCCTTCGAACAGAATGCGGCATCAGCGCAAATGCCGTCAAACGACGCCATTCGACGCTTTCAGATGGCTATGTCAACGCCAGGAACGGGAACTGTCCACACGGCGTCTGTTGGTGAGGTGATGGATCGGCCTGTCTCCAGACCGCCGCAATGGACTGCGCCGATTGCCGTTGACGCGCCGGTGATCGAGCGGCCAGTCACAGAAGCGCCGAAAGTGGAGCCGGTTTCGGCAACCGACACGCGACAGCCGACGGTCGTTGAATTGCCGAAGAGTCCCGCACCTGTCGCAGTTGACGCGCCGGTGATCGAGCGGCCAGTCGTTGAAAGGCCGAAGGTGGAGCCCGTTTCGGCAACCGACACGCGACAGCCGACGGTCGTTGCATTGCCGCAGAACCCCGCGCCTGTCGCAGTTGACGCGCCAGTCAGCGAGCGGCCAGTCACAGAAGCGCCGGAAGTAGAGCCGGCTTCTGCAATCGACACGCGACAGCCGCAAGGCGTACGATTGCCGCAGCGTGCCGCCCCAGT